>OBJA01001004.1_pt1 | contig 21340 bp, 23 predicted proteins | sample 1519751 | NCBI WGS metagenome assembly OBJA01 (sample SAMEA3881238, study PRJEB22517) | soil metagenome | biome: lake sediment; feature: soda lake sediment; material: sediment, water from around vicinity | place: India | collected 2013-12-23 | depth 3 m
GGTATCGGTGCAGAAGAAAGAGGGCAAGCACAAGCTATCGCTTATAATTTACAACAAATGATTAGTCTTAAGACACCTATTGTTATTTTAGTATTAAGTGAAGGTGGTTCAGGTGGTGCTTTAGCCATTGGTGTTGGTGATCATGTTATGATGTTTGAAAATAGCATCTATGCAATCTTATCACCTGAAGGTTTCGCATCCATTGTTTACAAAGATGCATCAAAAGCAGACTATGCAGCTTCCATTATGAAACTCACTGCTAAAGATCTTTTAGCTTTAGATATCATTGACACGATTATTGAAGAAGGAGAAGGACTTCATCTTCAACCAGAAGTGGGTTTAGCTCACATAAAGAAAGAATTGACACAAGCATTACAAAAACTATCAAAACTATCCGAATCTAAATTACTTGATCAACGGTATCAAAAATATAGAAAAATGGGAGTTTTTATCGAACAAGGAGATACACAAGATGAAACATCCGAAAATTAAAATCATTTCTAGTGGAAAATATACACCAAAACTGATTGTTACCAATGAAGATTTGGAACGATTAGTCGATACATCAGATGAATGGATAACCACGCGTACAGGGATTAAAAGAAGACGAAAAGCAGTTGATGAACTGACCTCTGATATGGCGTTTTATGCAGCGAAAGATGCTATAGATCGTGTTAATTATGACACATCAAAAATAGATTTAATCATCATGGCAACCATTACAGGTGATCAATTTACACCATCTACAGCTAATTTTGTCCAAGCTAAGTTAGATTTAAATCATCAAGTAATGAGCTTTGATATTAATGCAGCTTGCACAGGGTTTGTTTATAGTTTAGAAGTTGCAGCTTCTATGTTACAAACAGGTCGTTTTCGTTCTGCTTTAGTCATTGGTGGAGAAAAACTAACGAATGTGACCGATTATACCGATAGAAACACATGTGTTTTATTTGGAGATGGTGCAGGAGCAATGATCATAGAACCCAGTGAAGAAGCATCTGATGAAGCCTTTTTTTACAATGCAGCAAAACCAGATTTGAATGGGTCTTTAACTGTTGTTGATAAAATAAGAATGGATGGTAAAAAAGTTTACCAATTTGCTGTTGATATCATGGAAAAGAGTATTCAAAAAATACTTGATGAAGCAAACATGAGCATTGATGATATCGACATTATCATTCCTCATCAAGCAAATGAAAGAATTATTCAGTCTGTATCGAAATCATCAGGTATTCCGATGGAGAAATTCATGCTAAACTTAGCAGAGTATGGTAATACATCAGCAGCTAGTATTCCAATAACTATTGCTGAATATATGGAAGATAAAGACATGAAACATAAAAAAATGTTACTTGTTGGCTTTGGTGGTGGATTTACTTGGGGATCTGCTATTCTACAGTTTTAGGTGCTCACATGCGAAATATTTGTGAACTATTACATATAAAGTATCCACTTATTCAAGGTGGAATGGCGAACATTGCCACCGCTGAACTTGCTGCTGCAGTCTCAAATGCTGGCGGTTTAGGTTTAATTGGAGCAGGTGGATATGATGCATCATGGGTCAAACACGAAATTCAGAAATGCAAAACACTAACCGATAAACCATTTGGTGTTAACATTATGTTAATGAGTCCACATGCGAAAGAGATTGCACAAGTTGTTATCGATGAAAATGTCAACGTCGTAACAACCGGTGCAGGGTCGCCAGGAATCTACATGAAACAATGGAAAGAAGCGGGAATCATTGTTATTCCTGTTGTGCCATCTGTTGCATTAGCAATTCGCATGATGCGTCAAGGTGCCGATGCTGTCATTGCAGAAGGCACTGAATCGGGAGGACACATTGGTGAGCTCACTACCATGTCCATTATTCCTCAAATGTGCGATGCTGTTCATATTCCTGTTATAGCAGCTGGAGGTATAGCTGATCAAAGAGGTGTTTTAGCAGCCTTTGCACTCGGTGCAAAAGGCATCCAAGTTGGAACGGTTTTATTAGCCACCAAAGAATGTCCTATCCATGATCACTATAAACAAAAAATTATTCAAGCTAAAGATACAGATACCATTGTCACAGGACGTGGCACTGGAGCACCTGTTCGCGTTTTAAAAAACAAAATGGCAATAGAATACATTAGAATGGCTCAAGATGGCATGCCACTTGAAGAATTAGAAAAATTGACACTCGGATCGCTTCGTCGAGCAGTTTTTGATGGCGATACTGAAACAGGTTCTTTAATGGCTGGTCAAATAGCAGGGCTTGTAAAAGACATTAAAACCGTTCAAGAAGTGATTTCATCGTTATTTGATACTGTCGATGATTATCGTCTACAATTAGGAGTGATGAAATGAACAAACTAGGCATCGTTTTTGCTGGACAAGGCTCTCAGTTTATTGGAATGGGGCTTGATTTTGCAGCATTTAATCATCAAACGAACAAGATGTTAGATAGAGCAACACAGCTATTAGATTTTGATATAGAAGCATTATTAACATCAGAAAACGGAGAAATGCATCAAACCATCTATACACAGCCTTTAATGTTTTTAGCAACAGTCTTTGCTTATGAAGAACTAAAAACATTAACACATGCTATAGAAGGTGTATGCGGTTTTAGTTTAGGAGAATATAGTGCATATTATGCAGCACATGTTTTTACCTACGAGGACTTACTACATATTGTTAAAAAACGTGCGGTACTCATGCATCAAGAAACACTTCGCCATCCAGGAAAAATGGCTGCTATTATTGGTCTTGAATCCCATATCGTATCTGAGACATGTCAAGCTATCAAAGATGGAATCGTTGTAGCTGCTAATTATAATTCAAACGTACAAACGGTTATTAGTGGTGAAGAACAAGCTGTTTTACAAGCAATAGAGCAGTTGAAAGAAAAAGGAGCGAAACGTGCCATGCTGTTAAATGTAAGTGGGGCATTTCACTCACCACTGATGAAGCAAGCAGGACTAGATCTTTTTGATTATATATCTGACATCAAAACAAGTACCCCCATTTATCCTATTTATATGAATACAACTGCACAAAAACTTGAAGTAGAATCTTTAAAAGAAGACATGAAAAAACACGTTTTCTCTCCCGTTTTATTTGAACAATCCATCAAAAAAATGGCAGATGATGGTTTTACTCATTTTATCGAAGTAGGTCCTGGAACAGTTCTTAGTGGACTGATTAAGAAAATTAATGTAAACTTAGAAGTAACAAACTTATCAAAGGTTGAAGACCTTGATCGTGTGAAAGGATGGTTGACAGCGCATGGATTTAACACATAAAGTAGCAATCGTTACAGGTGGTGCGGTAGGTATAGGAAGAGCAATCTCTTTAGAACTTGCAAAAAGAGGAGCTGTTGTTGTTATCAATTACAACCGCAGTGCTACACATGCTGAATCACTTGTCGAAGAGATTAAAGCCATGAATGGTCAAGCTTTAGCAGTTCAAGCTGATGTATCAATCATGGCAGATGCAGAACGACTCATTCAAAAAACACTAGAAGCATTTCAAACGATTAACATTGTCGTTAACAATGCTGGTATAACAGATGATGCACTGATTTTGCGCATGCAAGAAGATCAATTTGATCGCGTCATTAACACGAATTTAAAAGGTGTTTGGAATGTTTGTAAACAATCAGCAAAAACATTAATGAAATCAGGTTATGGACGTATCATTAACATCTCAAGTGTTTCTGGTGTCATGGGAAATGCTGGACAAAGCAATTATAGTGCTGCAAAAGCAGGGGTTATCGGCTTAACAAAAGCTTTAGCGCGTGAGTTTGCTGGAAGAGGTGTTACCGTAAATGCTGTAGCTCCTGGATTTATTGAAACAGAAATGACTAAAAAATTATCTTTAGATGTTGTAGAGGTATGGCAAAAACAAATTCCTCTAAAACGATTTGGAGATGTTAAAGAAGTTGCTTATGCGGTTGCGTTTTTAGCTTCCGAACAAGCAGCATATATAACAGGCCACACCTTAGAGGTTGATGGCGGCATCGTGATGTAGGAGGTCTTATGAAAAGACGAGTTGTTGTTACCGGTATGGGACTTTTAAGTCCAGTAGGAAATACCGTAGAAGAATCATTTTCAAATCTTATACAAGGTAAAAACGGTATTGATTTTATTACCTTGTTTGACACTTCAACTTCAAAAGTAAAAATTGCAGGTGAAGTCAAAAATCTTAATTTTGAGGACTATCTTGATCGTAAAGAGATTAGACGTTCTGATCGTGTCATGAACTTAGCGATGGTTGCTACAAAAGAAGCTTATGCACAAGCTAAGTTAGAAGGAGCAGATATTGATCGTCACCGCTTTGGAATCTTTGTTGGTAGTGGCATTGGTGGGCTTAACACCATTTATGAAGATACGAAAACCAGTGTTACACGTGGTATTGATCGTATATCACCGTTTTTTATTCCTAATTCGATTATTAATCTTATTGGTGCCAAAATAGGTATTGAATATAAAGCTTATGGCCCCAATTTACCACAAGTTACTGCTTGTTCAGCAGCAACCAATTCAATTGGTGAAGCCTTTAGATATATACGTGATGGTTACTTAGAAATTGCTATTACAGGTGGTGCTGAAGCACCGATTAATGAAATTGGTGTTGGCGGTTTTTCTAGCTTAAAAGCTTTAAATTTCTCTAATGATCCAGAAGTTGCATCTGTACCATTTGATAAAAGACGTTCAGGCTTCGTTATTGCTGAAGGTGCAGGCATCTTGATATTAGAAGAATATGAACATGCTGTTAAGCGTGGTGCACCAATCATTGCTGAAATGGTTGGTTATGGAACTTCAGCTGATGCTTTTCACATGACATCACCAGATGAAGAAGCACACGGTATCACTTCATGTTTAAAACAAGCATTAGATGATGCAAACATAAAGCCTGAAGAGTTAGGTTATGTGAATGCGCATGGTACATCAACGATCTTAAATGATAAGTTTGAAACCCTTGGATTTAAATTAGCTTTTGGAAAAGCAGCTTATGACATGAATATTAGTTCGACAAAGTCGATGACAGGTCACGCATTAGGTGCTGCTGGTGCTATTGAAACCATCGCAACTATCAAAGCACTCCAAACAGGAGATATTCCCCCAACGATTCACTTGGAAGAACCTGATCCTGAATGTGATCTCAACTATACACCTAATCACTCAGTTCATCGTGATTTAAAATTCGCCATGAATGTAACATCGGTTTTGGTGGACAAAACGCAGCCATTATCTTTAAGAAAGGTGAACATATGATGACACAAGAAGACATAAAAAAAGTAATACCTCATCGTGATCCGTTTCTATTTCTCGATGAAATCATTGAATTAGAACCATTAAAAAGAGCAGTCGGTATCAAACACATCACAGAACATGAGTATTATTTCAAAGGTCATTTTCCAGAAACACCAGTTATGCCTGGTGTTATCATCATTGAATCGTTAGCACAAGTAGGGGCAACCATTTTATTAACACATCCTGATTATCATGGGAAACTTGCTTTGTTTACAGGGATAAAAAATGCAAAGTTTAGAAAAAGTGTTGTTCCTGGAGATAAACTTTTTCTTGAGTGTGAACTAACGAAAATACGCAGAAACTTTGGTTATGGTGTTGCTAAAGCATATGTCGATAACCAACTCGTTTGTGAAGCTGAAATATCATTTGCAGTTGCAGATCAATGATGTCATATACGTTATTAGAGTTTGATGAAATTGATTCAACAAGTAATTTTCTAAAAGAAAATCAAGCATATTTTCCTCACATGACATTGATTCGTACTCATCATCAAACAGGTGGTAGAGGTCAATTTGATCGTACCTGGGAGTCAAAACCTCATGAGAATCTTTTGTTTTCAATTCTTATTAAAGACATCAAGCTTGATCAAATGTATAAAGTAAAGAGCTGGATTGTAACATCACTCATGCATTTTTTTCATCAATATGGTATCTTGGTTTATTTTAAAGAACCCAACGATTTATTTGTAGATGATAAAAAGATTTGTGGTATCTTGATCGAAACACAGTCAAGTTATGATCGTTTTGATTATGCTGTGATTGGTATAGGAATTAACTTGAATCAATTAACTTTTGCAAATCCAAGAGCAACATCCATGGCTATGATTAAATCACAAACATTTCATCCACAACAAACGTTTAAGAATCTTTTAGATATTTTACTAAAGGAGTACACTAAAATCGTATGATGAACTTAAAAAAAATGGTGAGAATACCTTTGTTCGCAGCATTAATTGCCATATCTGTGTATCTTTTTCCACCATTTCCTGTTCCATATGTGAATGTCAATTTTACACTGCAGACCCTATTGATTATTCTCATAGGGTTTTTACTTAAGCCTTTAGAAGCTTTTTTGTCTGTCTTCATCTATTTGATGTTAGGTATGGTTGGATTACCAGTGTTTAGTGGAGCTACTGGTGGATTGCAAATTATTCTTGGTCCAACGGGAGGATTTTTATTGTTGTTTCCTTTTTTAAGTCTGGGTATTTCAACCTTAAAATCAAAAAAGAAACATTTGCTTTACGATTTAATCATGGCATTTATTTTATCCATTCCTTTGATGTATCTTTTAGCTAACCTTTGGTTAAGTTACACACTATCCATTAACTATTGGAGAGCCTTATTAGGCCTTATTCCTTTTATACCATTTGATATGATAAAGCTTGTTTTTGCATATCTTGTTTATCAAAAAATACCTATGGAGTTGTTTGAATAATTATTTTGTGTTATCCTACTATAAAAGTTGAGGTGGCTCCATGTATAAAAAATATCCTTCGTTATTGATCATTCTTATCATCTATTTATTAACTGTTTTCTTAGGTATCATAGTCTATAAAGTTTTGCCATTTGGCAACAGTTTATTAAATCTTTTTGTTGCTAATGTAACTGCAACCATTTTTATATGGCTTGTCGGATTATGGTTAAAAAATGCATCCTTGTATGATCCTTATTGGAGTGTTATACCTCCTGTTATCGTGGTGCTCTATGTTATAGATAAGAACTACACATGGACCACGGTTTCATTGCTTGCCATGATAGGCTTATCGATTTGGAGTTTTAGGTTAACACTAAATTGGGCAAAAGGATGGGTTGGCTTTCAAGAACAAGATTGGCGCTATACCATGATTAAGGAAAAAGCACCAAAACTTTATTTATTATCGAACTTATTTGGTATACATTTAATGCCAACAACCATTGTCTTCATTCAATTATTAACAATTGAAAAACTGTTTAGTCATGCTGTTCTATCGTATGTGTTACTGTTTGCTGGTTTTCTCATCATGGTCGTTTCAGCATATATCCAATATGTTGCAGATGAACAAATGCGTAAATTTAAAGAAAGAAACAAAAAAGATAAGCAGTGTATTGATGAAGGTTTATGGAAGTATTCAAGACATCCAAACTATTTTGGCGAAATCATGGTCTGGTGGGGACTCTATATGATTTATTTCTCAACCACATTAAGAATTGACTTATATCTCTTAGCACCTATCATGATGACATTATTATTTGTCTTCATAAGCATTCCGATGATGGAAAAGAAAATACTAAAAACAAGACCAGCATATAAAGACTATCAAGAACGTGTATCCATGCTGCTTCCATTCTTTAGAAAAGAAGATGAATCCAATAAAGTAGGAGAAGAGACTTGATTTATATCTTTTTTTCCTTATAATAAATCATAGGGAATGACGTCTCCCCTAGCAAACGCTAAAACTGCAAGAAGCTGATGACCTCTAACAATTTTTCTGTTAGAGGTTTTTTTAAAGGAGAAAACGTATGTTACTTAGTACGGCACTTATTATATTTATTAGTTTGTTCTTATCGTATGTATTTCAAAAACTGAAATTACCTGGATTTATTGGTATGCTAATTGCTGGTGTCATTTTAGGCCCTTATGTCCTAAACATGATTGATGAAAGGATTCTCATCAGTGGTGATGAACTCAGAAAAATAGCATTAGTTGTCATCTTGATTCGAGCAGGTTTATCGCTTGATCTCGCAGATTTAAAGAAAATTGGACGACCAGCCGTTTGGATGTCCTTTCTACCTGCGCTTTTTGAGATTGTAGCAATTACACTTATTGCACCATTGCTTTTTGATATATCGACACTTGATGCAGCTATTTTAGGATCGATTGTTGCAGCAGTATCACCAGCCGTGATTGTACCTCGAATGATCCATCTGATCCATCGCTTAAAAGGAAAAGAAAAGAAAGTTCCACAGCTTGTTTTAGCTGGAGCATCCATCGATGATGTCTTTGTGATAATCGTCTTTACTTCTTTATTACAGATTAAATTAGGCAATGGTGTTTCTATCTTTACCCCACTGATGATTCCACTATCTATCATTTTAGGTGGTTTGCTTGGTGTTTTTTCAGGTCTTTTATCTGTATGGTTTTTTAAAAAGTATCATATACGTGATACAGTCAAAGTATTGATATTGTTTTCTTTAGGCTTTTTGTTTATTGTTTTAGAAGATGCGATCATCGACTATATCAAAGTCTCTGGTTTAATCGCCATCATGGCGCTAGGTATTACCCTGCTTTCTAAATATCCTGTCTTAGCGAAAAGACTTGTTGGAAAATTTGAGAAGATTTGGGTCATTGCAGAAATCATGTTATTTGTTCTCGTTGGAGCATTACTTGATTTATCCATGATCAAAGATGCTGGATTGCTAGCGATTGTATTAATCTTTGCAGGATTATTACTACGTATGTTAGGCGTGCTAATATCACTCATTAAAACAACTTACACACGTGCACAAAAAGGATTTATTTGTGTATCCTATACACCAAAAGCAACCGTACAAGCAGCAATTGGCTCCATTCCATTATCTATGGGGCTTTTAAGTGGTCAACTTATCTTAAGTGTAGCGATTATAGCGATTATTATTACTGCACCTTTAGGTGCATTCATGATCGATTTTTACAAAACGAAGCTTTATAAAGAGATGAAATAGTACCAACTTTACGAAAAAAGGAGTACAATAGATGATGTAGTACTCTTTTTTTTGTCTAAAAAAAGTTGACTAGTGTTAAAATAGTATCGTATGAAAATATTATGACGAAAAGGTGAGCACATGAAACGAAACAAGGTTATCGTCATTGGATCAGGTCGTTTAGGGTCTAATATTGCTACATATATGTCGCAATCAGGTGAAGATGTTATCATTATCGATGCAACAGATGATTCATTTAGAAAACTACATGAGTCTTTTTCAGGTTATTCTTTAGTAGGAGATGCAACTGATTTAGCTGTTTTAGAGAATGCTTATGTTAAGCATGCAAAGACAGTTATTGTGACAACCGATTCAGATAACATTAACATCTATTTAGGTCATATTTGTTACTATATCTATAACGTTCCACATATTTACGTCAGACTTGCTGACACAGATAAAGGAAAACTTTTAGAAGGTACTTCAATCAAGGCTATTTATCCTTTTACGCTTTCTTTGAATGAGTTTATGACTTTATATCATGAGGAGGATGACCAATGAGAATCGTCGTTACAGGTGGTAAACACGAAGCAGACTTCATCGTCAATATGCTAAAAGAAGAACATATGCATCAAATCATTGTCATCAACCAAGATCGTGAGTTCGCTGAATATATTAGTACAAACAACGATATAGCTGTTTTCCCAGGTGATCCAACCAAAGCTTATGTGTTGTCAGATGCAGAAGCTGATTATGCTGATGTGTTACTGGCATTATCTGATAGTGATACCGATAACTATATAACGTGTATTACAGCGAAAAGACTTTTTCATATTAAAAAGACAGTCGCAAAAGTTCGTAATCCTAAAAATGTCGAACTGTTTAAAAAACTAGGTGTTGATTCTGTCATTTCATCGACCTATTTAATGGCACAAACGATCTTAAATGAATCATCCATTGAAAATATGATAAAAACACTATCGATTGAAGATGAAAAAATAGTCATGTTAGAAATCGAAATTGAAGAAGATTTTGCAATCGTTAGTAAAAGACTAATGGATATTCAATTTCCTCAAAACATTAATATCGGGTGTATTTTTAGAGATCCACACGTTATTATTCCAAAAGGTAACACCATGATTAAAACCCATGATAAATTAGTTATTATAACAACACCAGCTGAACAAGAAGAAATTATTGATTTTGTTAAAAAGAAAAGATAAATGATCAATCAAAAACGTAAGATAACATCAGGTTATCCACTCATTATTAACTATTTAGGAATATTTGCTATCATGATAGGTATCATTAACATGCTACCTCTCTTTTTGCTTATCTTCCATCCTGAAGAAAGCTATCTAGCGTTTGATTTTCTTATTCCTGGCTTATCTAGTATATGTATTGGAGCATGTGTAGTGTTCCTTTTTAGAGGTCGAGAAAAAGGACGATTAGAAAGACATCAAGATGCTATTTTAGTTGTTAGCATATGGATTACTGCAATTCTTATTTCATCGATGCCTTTTTTATTAACAGGAAATTATTCATTTACACAAAGTGTTTTTGAAGCGACAAGTGGTTACTCAACAACTGGATTAACGGTGGTAGCTGTCGAGCAATCATCATCAATGATTCTTGTTTTTAGAAGTTTGTTACAGTTTTTCGGTGGTGTTGGTTTGGTCTTAGTCTTAACATCAGCGATTTCTGATAAGTTTGGTATGCGTCTTTATAGTGCAGAAGGGCATAGTGATAAATTAGTTCCTAATCTCATTCGTTCTGCAAGAACAATCCTGTCCATTTATGTAGGTTATATCATTTTTGGTATGATTTCATTTATAGCATTTGGTATGACACCATTTGATGCATTTAATCATGCTATAGCTGCTGTAGCAACTGGTGGTTTTTCAACAAAAGCAGCAAGCATTGGCCACTATAATCATGTAGGTATAGAAATAACAACGATTGTTTTAATGATTCTTGGTGGAACCAACTTCTTTATTCATCTCATGCTCTTAAAAGGAAAGTTTAAGAATGTGTTTAAACACGTAGAAATCAAACTTTTAGGTATTCTAACATTAATCTTTTTACCACTTTTTATCTATAACTTATTACAGTTTACATCAGTTCCATTTTTAACATCATTAAGAATATCAGTATTTCAGTTCTTTTCAGCCATAACAGGGACAGGATATCAAACGGTACAATCCTTCCAACTTTTACCAAGTTTCTTTAATCTAGGCATTATATTGTTAATGGTTCTCGGTGCTGGTATGGGCTCCACAGCAGGTGGTATGAAGCAATATCGTGTCGCATTAGCATTTAAAAGCATGTATTGGAATGTCAAAGAGCAACTCTCTCATAAAAAAACGATACGCACACATTTTATTAATCGTTTAGGAACTAAAACCGTGGTTGATAAAGATGATGTGATCCAAAACCATTCGTTTTTAATGATTTATGTGATAGTTTTAATTATAGGAACCTTTATTTTTGCCTCATATGGGCATTCTATACGCGATTCTTTATTTGAGTTTGCATCTGCTTTAGGAACTGTAGGACTCTCTGTAGGCGTAACAGGTGCACATGCTCCAAATGGTATTTTGTGGACAGCTATTGTCGGTATGTTTTTAGGACGTTTGGAGTTCTATGTGGTCTTTATAGCCATTGCAAAAATCTCGCTTGATTTCTCGAAACGAAAGGTTTATTAAGGCAAATTAACTGGGATATTAAGTTCCAGTTTTTTTAATCCAAATGCATGAAAAATGTTAAAATGAAAATAAACATGCATGTTGTCTTCGATATGTGTATGTTGTCTGAATCGACTTGTGTTTCTTAAAAGGCTATACTAAACTGAAAATAGGAGGAACTCCTGATGTTAAAAATCATTTGGAATAAAGAAGATATCGAAGTCATCAAGCAAAAACTTAAAGATGATTATCAAATTGTTTTAATGACAGATCCAAATGAGTTACCTAACAATAAAATCGGTTTAGTTGTTGATGAAAAGCATATGGATGCGCTAAAAGCTGTACTTGATATCGTGAGTCTCAAAAAGTCTCAAGTGCTCCTTCAAACACATCACGGATGGATTCAAGTTCATGTGTCAAAAATGACATACTTAGAATCATTTGGAGAAGACATCTACCTTCATCTTGAAGATCAACCAACTGAAATTGTTAAACAACCTCTTTATCAGTTAGAAGAACAGTTAAAACCTTATCATTTTGTACGTATTGGTAAATCATTTATTGTAAATATGACCAAAATAAGATATATCAGAACAGGTTTTAATGCTAAACTTGATTTAGAGCTTATCACAGGTGATCATCTTGAAGTTTCACGTTCCTTCGTCAAATCATTTAAGAATGCCCTGGGCATTCTAAAGGAGGATTAGTATGACTATTTATGGATGGATTATTACCATTACACTCAGTGTATCAGCCTTACTTTTTGGCTATCGTTTTATCCAAGATTTTATATGGAATAAGCGCTTAGGACATTTTCATCGTCATCAAAAGGTTTCTATGCCAAAAGTTCCCATGTTATATTGGATGAAAAGAGGCTATGGGCTTGTATTATCATCATTTGCAGCGTTAACGATTGTTGCATGTGGTGCTTTTAGTTTACCTATTCGTGAACCTCATGTTTATTTAACAGCAAACAAGGTTGGTTCAGAAGAAAAATTAATGTCGCTCATTAATGATAGAAATAACTTTTACAGCAATATGCCTACTACGGATGCTGCACCTGGAGCACCTGAACAAATTGGAGAAGATCGCACAGACAGTCAACGTGATTTTATTGATACCAATATGCAAGTCGAAGGTGTGATTGAAGCAGACATTGTTAAAACTGATGGCTATACCATTTATTATGCGTCTAGGTATCATAACAAAGTACGTGTGATTGATGTTGAAAATGATGGCAGTTTAACGTTAAGAGAAGACATTGATTTAGGAAATTTATATACAGATTCTTTATATATCACTGACACACAACTTATTGTTATAGGTTATGTGTATACCTACTTCTACATCATGCCAGATTTAGAAGGAAATTCAAGAGATTATTATGGTGGATATACAGCATTCACAGGTGCTGTCTATGTTTACGATCGTGAGACATTAGAACTTGAGTATCAATTAGAAACAGATACAAACTTTTATCAACACCGTGTCATTGGTGATGCACTATATTTACTTGCTAATAAATCACTTTATAACTCAGATATCATACCAACGTTTTCACAAACAATTGATGGTGTGACAACAGAAGAAGATCTTGATTTTGATTCGATTTACTATTTTGAAGGTATTCCTGCTTACACCATGACAGTGATAACAGTTGTTGACTTATCAACATATGACATGCACGCTGAAGCTTTTTTAGGTCAAGTAGATCAAATCTATGCGAATCAACATGCGATTTATACAACAGCTACTATCTATGAGTATCAGGAAGATAATGATGCTGTTTGGTGGTGGGGATGGAGTGTTCACTATTCAACATTTATTGTCAAATATGACATTAACCCAGAAGAAAAAACATTTACTTATGCAGCGAATGCAAAAGTTGAAGGCTATATCGAAAGTCAATACTGGATGGATGAGTATGACGGCTATTTTAGAATTGTAACGACTGAATGGGGTCAAAACATCGTTAATAGACTCTATATCTTAGAAACCAATACAGAGACACAAAAACTTGATCAAGTTAGTGTGATTGATAATGGCATCGGTAAAGAAGGACTAAATGAGCGTGTTTATGCGGTCGTGTTTAATAAACATCGTGTAAATATCGTAACTTATGAAAACATGGATCCATTATATACCATTGACATGAGTGATCCTCAAAACCCATTTATTCTTCCTAATCCGATTGAAGAACAAGGTTATAACACATATCTTCATGTATGGAATGAAGACCATTTCTTAGTGGGCATCGGATACGATGAAAACTTCCAACTAAAACTAGGTGCTTATGATACAAGCGAGAACAATCCAAACCCTGGAGAACCTTTAGTTAATTATTATTTAGCTGAAGCATCAGAAGATGGCGTCTTTTCTTATAGCTATTCAGAAGTTCTTTATAATCCAAAAGCGATTATGGTTGATGTAGAAAGAGGTATCTTTGGATTCCCAGTCAATACATTTAGATATACCTATAATGCACTACTTGGTTATTATGATTATGCTTACTTAAGTTTATATTATATCTTCTTTATTGATTTTAACGCTGAGAACCCTGAAGATGTCATTTCAGACCCAATCATTATTGAGCAAGATGAGTTTATGTATTATGCTGGTATTGATCGTGGTGTTTATATTGAGTTTGAAGATTTCGCAATGGTTTATACATTATCCTATGCGCAAATTGTTTCTTATAACATGACCACAAGAGAAGTCACACATGTGTTGACATTCCCAGGTATGGATCAATATAACCCTTACATATATCCTTCTCAAGAATCTGATGAAACAGATCAAGCGGATGGGGATACAGGTGATAGACCTGATGACACATTACCACCTCCCGATGATGAAACAGCACCACCACCACCATCAGATGAATGACTAAAAATAAAAGGACAACTTGTTTGTCCTTTTTTATCATGTGAACATGATATAATAAATACGGTGATTATATGGAGTATCGTGTCAGTATAGAAGTTAATAAACCAATCAGTTTAGTTTCATCTCACTATCTTCATCAGAAAATGATGCTTAAGTGGATACCAAATTTAGTAGATATTATAAGTACAAGGGGTGTTTTATTTAATCAAGGTAGTGAAGGCTATTTGATGTTTCAACATGAAGGTCAATCAACAACCATGAAAGTATCCGTGATTAAGGATGGTTTACCAGATCATGTAACAGTCGTCTATGAGGTCTTAGGTGCATATAATAAGTGTATCAATACGTTTGAAAAAATGAATGATCATCAAACGATGTGGCACATGGATGTTTATTTTAAGTTTGAAAACGATATCGATGTACCAAAAAAGACGTTTTTCGAGAAAACAAAAAAGAGTATGTTACTTTATAAGGAATTTATTGAACATGAATGAACAAAAAATAGAAGCATTTTTCAATCGATTTAAAAAACAAAAACAACAAGACAACCTTGTATATAAGGATGTCTTTCATTTTGACTTAACGAGGGAAAGTGCAGCTTATTTATTAAACCTAGTTCTTATAGGCAAGAAAAAGGCAACCGCATCAGCTTATCAATCTTATGTAATTCAACATGAAGATCTACCTCAAATCGGTGAACTAAGTATTGTGACTGATTTTGATGGGATTCCTTATTGTGTGATTGAAACGAAACATATCACAGTTCTTCCCTTCAATCAAGTGACATTCGAACTATGCAAACGTGAAGGTGAAGATGAAAATCTTGAATCTTGGCAACAAAATCATATTCATTTTTTTACAGAAGAAGGTAAAAAAATAGGTTACACATTTGATCAAACCATGCTCGTTGTCTTTGAAGACTTTGAAGTGATTTATCAGGAGGAGAGATGATGAAAAAAATAACATTTATCTTAATCATCTTAGTGTTCATCGTCGTTTTAGTTTCCTGTGATGACGAACTTAGAGAACCAGAAGATGAACATGATTCAACATTTGTACCATCTATCCCGATCAGTGACCCAACGATATTACCAACAGATCCACAGGATCCAACGTTAATAAATCCAACCAATCCTGAGGAGATTCAGACAAATCCTTCAGACAACATTGAATCATTTGACCGATTATTTAATGATGAGGTTAAAAAATAATTAACGATTCAAATAACATCTGAGGAATGGCAATCACTCGATCAAAAAATGGTTGCTTACCATCAACAATTTGGAAATTGGCGTCTTGATGAATATGCAAGAGCAAAGCTTATTTATGAAGATGACCAAGGTGTTTTAGAAATTGATAACATTGGGTTTAGAACACGCGGAAACACCTCACGTGTGCGGATTCAAGATAACCATGGCAATCTTAATATGTCACATTTTAAGATTTCGTTTAAAGAAGATTTTGATGAAGAAGAACTAAAAGATAACAAGAAACGAACGGTTTTTGAAGTTGAAGAGATTGACATGAAGTATAACCGAAATTGGGATTCTACCTATATCACTGAAAAATTTTCTTATGATCTCTTTCGTCAATTTGGTGTTTATGCTCCTTATGTGACTTTAGCAAAGATTTATGTGCAAATTGATCAAACAAAGCATTTTTATGGTGTGTATAGTTTGATTGAACCAATTGATAGCCTGTTTCTAGAAAGAAGAATGCCAAAAGATGAAGCAAAAGGAAATCTGTATAAGTCATTATGGCAGCATTATGGTCCAGCTGCTCTACAAGACACTTACCATCCTGATGCGATTGGCATAAAAGCTGTTTCTATGAACTATCGTCCTTCATATGATTTGAAAACCAATAAACGTGCAAATGATCACTCTGGACTTGTTACTTTTATCCATCAAATCAATCAATTAAATGGTACACAGTTTCAAAACTATATCCATCAAAACTTTGATGTGGACCGTTTGTTAAGACTTTTAGCTGTCGGAGTCCTTTTGGGTAATCCAGATGATTACCGTGCAATGGGAAACAACTATTACTTATACTATAATCCAGTTAGGGATAGATGGACTATGATTCCTTATGATTATGATCATGGTTTAGGTCAAGGATGGGATGGTGCACCTATTTTTACACAATATACAATCGGTGCTGATATCTATGAATGGGGTAACTTAAATGCACATTTTTTAAACACATATCCTTACCCACATCCTCTAACAGACAAAGTTTTAATGATTCGAACATATCAAATCGTTTATGAGTTATATTTAGAGATACTGATTCATCCAGATAATGGACTTTTCAGTTTTGATGCGTTCTATGCTGTTTACAATCAACAAAAACAACTCTATCAACATGATGTTACATTAGCAATGCTTAATCAAAGCTTTAATCGTCGAAATACAGAATGGTATTTTAACAGTAAAGTTGCTGATATCCAAGCACAGTTATCCCATTATGCAAACCATCCATATACTTCATAATTTGTACTCAAATATATATTGCAAATAAAAAACTTATGCTATAATAATTCGGGTGATGTATCATGTGGAATGATATTTTAAGTTTTTTAACGTCAGTACCTTTGTGGGAACTCTTACTGATTTTCTTTTCAAAAATAATTGAAGTAACCATTGGAACCATGCGTATGATCCTCATTAACAAAGGTTTTCGAAAACCAGGCACTTTGCTTGCTATTTTTGAAATCTTCTTATGGGTCTTTATTGCATCGCGTGTCATTATGGGGATTACAGAAACACCTATGAAAGGTATCATATATAGTTTTGGATTTGCTGCAGGTGTTTATATTGGATCGATGTTAGAAAATCGGGTTGCTGTCGGGAAATTACTCATTCATGTCATCGTCGAACCAAAAGATGCAGAACCTATCATGAAAACATTAAGAGCTGCTGGGCACGGAATCACCTCAATTGATGCACATGGTAAAGACTCATCGCGATTAGTTCTCATGATTTTTGCAAATCGTAAGAACAAACAATCAATCATTGATCTCATTGAAGGTATGAATTCTAAAGCACTCATTGTCGCAAATGAAGTATCCATTATTCAAGGTGGTACAGTGAGTCCTTGGCGTCGTATTGCAAAATAGATTTAACTTGTTTTTTTCTATAAAATGTGTATAATAATAATGGATTTGGAGTTATAGCTCAGCGGGAGAGCACTTGCTTGACGTGCAAGGGGTCCTGGGTTCAATCCCCAGTAACTCCACCATTTTATTAACAATAAGCTCGAGAGAGCTTTTTTTTTCGTTCAAATAACAAATGAACTCATACATGTAAGATGAGTCTTTAACATATTTTGTAAGTTCAAAAAGTGATTTTTATAACCTTTTATTATATAATTGTATTAAATATCACTTCACGAGGTGTTTATGGCAACATTCGTCTTTGTTTGTTCGTATATAGGGTTTAATTTCTTGTTTTATACATTAACCAATTGGTATTTCATACCGTTATGGATGATTGTTTCTATCCTACCATCCTTTTTTGTTTTGATTATCATCTATTTAATACAGTATCCTTTCTTATTAATGATTCCAGCTGATCATCCATATAAGACATATTTACTAAAATCAATGGCAGTTTTTCTTAATCATTTCGTTTTACGTTTAAAAATAACAGCAATAGGTGTGGAAAATGTTCCTAAAAAAGGACCATTAGTCATTTATGCTAATCATAAGTCATATACAGATGCTTTTGTTTTAATGGAAAAACTCCCTCGATCCATTACATTGACACCTAAAAAATCAGTGATGAAAATCCCTATAGTAGGTGCATGGCTAAAAACATATGATGTTTTTCCAATTAATCGTACCAATGCAAGAGAAACAGCTAAAGACATGGAAAAAGCTGTTGAAACGGTTAAAAAGGGATATGCCATGAGTGTGTTTCCTGAAGGTAGTGTCAGTAATCGTCTGTCAGAAGAAATTGCATATATGCGCCCAGGGGCATTTAAACTAGCACTTAAAGCTGAAGCAGATATTTTAATCGTTCGATTTGATGGTAATCATCGGGTTAGAAAAAGAGCACCACTTTTAAAAACAAGACGCTTGATTAATATTCTTCCTGTTTATAAATATGAGGATTTTAAATCACTATCAACGCAAGAAATAGCAGAAGAGGTTATGCATCGTATTAATCATGCAAAACCACATATAAAAGCATAAACTTTATGCTTTTTTTTCATATGAAGTAAAAAAGATATTTTTTTATGTTATAATCTCATCTTAGAATGGAAGTGTTAGTGTGACAAAAGAGGAACGCAAAAGGCATCTGATCTTACATGATCCAAACATTTATAAAGGTTTGATTATTTTATCTATACCTTTAATGATTAATAATTTTATCAAAACCATCCATGACATTATTGACATGTATTTTGTTGCTGATATACCCAATTATGGTATTGAATCCGTCAATGCGATTTCACTGACCTTTCCCGTTGTGTTTACTTTTATTTCACTCGGTATCGGATTAAGTGCAGCTGGAACAGCACTGATTAGTCAACTCGTGGGATCTAGTCAAATCGAAATGGCACGTAAATATGCGAGCAATCTAGTTGTTTTAGCCTTCATTTCGGGTGTCTTACTCAATGTCATTTCTTTTTTCATGGCAGGTCCTATCATGAGTTGGATGGGATTAACAGGCTATGAGTTCACAGAAAGTGTTAAATACTTAAAAATTAGATCATTTGAACTTCCTGTCGTTTTCCTTTTCTTTGCCTTTACTGCTGTAAGACAATCCACAGGCGATACAGTTACACCTGTTATTTATGGTGTTATCACCATGGTTGCAAACATCATTTTATCACCACTACTCATCACTTTTTTCCAACTGGGTGTATCAGGTGCAGCTTATGCAACACTTATTGCAAACTCAATTATTATGCCTTTTGGCTTAATGCAGTTGTTTAAATCAAAAACAGGTATTACGCTTTCAGCCTCTTATTTAATACTTGATGGTGAGATAAGCAAGAAAATCATGAAAACAGCCATACCAGCTTCATTTGGACAAGCATTTACAGCCATTGGTTTTGGAATCATGAATGGCATATTAGTAGGTTATGGTAAACAAACTGTTGCAGCTTTTAGTGTAGGAAATCGTATCAGCAGTTTAATTCTTCATCCTGTGATGGCTATTGGTGGCGTGCTTTCAGCTTATTTAGGACAAAACATTGGAAATCAAAATCCAGATCGTGCTCGAAAAACATTTAAAAAAGCTATGGTCTTATCTGTGGGTTTAATGGCTATAGGTTCTTTGATCATGATACCTTTTAGAGGATGGGCAACAGGTGTTTTTATTAAAAATGACCCAGTTGCTTTGGCTCTAGCTAAAGATTATATGTTTTTCTTACTGATTGGCCTTCCACTCATGGGAGCTTTCCAAAATTACCTAGGTACATTTAATGGAACAGGTGACACCAAATATACATTTATTTTAACAGTTACTAGATTGTGGATACTTCGTATACCGCTTGTTTTTATCTTTAAAAATTTAACATCACTAGACAGTAGTGGTGTTTGGTATGCCATGTTAATTAGCAATCTAGCGATCTTATTTATTGGTATGGTTATGTATCGTAGAATAGACTATAAGCCTAAAATTAAAGTTAAGAGAGAGCTTGTGGTAGAATGACAATAAAGGATGTGTAAAAAATGAAATGTCTGACAATCATTGAACCTCGATACCACGAAACAGATGCCATGGGCGTTATCCATCATGCAGTATACCCAGTATGGTATGAAGTTGGTCGTGTTGATTTTTTGGATGAGACAAAAACATCGTATCAAGATATCAATCACATGGGTTACCATATGGCACTAGTTGACATGCATGTGAATTATGCAAAACCAGCATTTTTTGGTCAAAAATATCAACTCTATACGTGGATTGATCAAATGACCAAAATGCGTGTGAAAATAGCTTATAAAATCTATAATATGCAAGATGAACTGATTAATTACGGTTACACAACACATGTCTTTGTTAATAATGATTTAAAACTTGTAAATATGGCGAAAGAGAATCCAGCACTATATCGGCTTTTTGCTGATTTAGTCGAAAAAGAAAAGGCTTAATGAGCCTTTTTTTCTTTAATGATGGCGTTATAGATGAAATAACCGATGATAAGCACAGCGATCCCAATACCTGATTCTAAAGGTTGTTCAATAAACGCTGCTACCATAAACAATAGCATACCTAAAATTGCAATGATGGGAACAATTGGGTAACCCCATACTTGATAAGGTCTTTCTGCATCAGGCATTCTTTTTCTAAACAAGAACACCGAGATAAAAATAAGCATATTAAACAGTAGTGCACCAAACACAACAAATGTAAGCAATGATTCAACATCAAACAAAAGCAGTACAAGTGCCATGAGCATCGATCCTATAATTGCTACACCTGGGGTTTGATATTTAGGTGTGAGTTTGCTGAAAGGTTTAAAAAAGAGTCCATCATTAGCCATAGCATAATAAACACGTGGGAACACCATGACTGAACCATTGAGTGCACCAAAAATAGAGATTAACACTGAAATGAAGATGAAATTAAGCCCTGCATTTCCATAGAGGGAGTAAAAAGCGACCATGGGGAAATAATTATCTGTGTTCGCTATAAACTGTAAAGTGCCAAAGTCAAGAATACGATAAATAGAAAAAATGAATAAGACATAAATCACAGTCACTAAAAGAACGGATGCGATGATAGCTCTTGGCAAATCTTTCTTTACGTTTTTCATTTCACCAGCAACCGTATTTAAATTTGTCCAACCTTCA
>OBJA01001005.1_pt1 | contig 21329 bp, 16 predicted proteins | sample 1519751 | NCBI WGS metagenome assembly OBJA01 (sample SAMEA3881238, study PRJEB22517) | soil metagenome | biome: lake sediment; feature: soda lake sediment; material: sediment, water from around vicinity | place: India | collected 2013-12-23 | depth 3 m
CTTTTAATTCATCTAAAATCGTTAATGGAGACTTTTCCGTTTCTCCAATACCTACTTGATTAAGAAAAAGGGGTTGTTCTATCCCACCCCATGGTATCGTCTCAAAGATACTAGAATAAGTCTCGTTACGCCATATTTTTGCCAGGCTCACCCGAGCACACGCCAGATTATCTTCTCTATCGCCGATGTTTGTCCCAAGACCAATTATCACTCTTCTCAAAGAATTCACCTCGAAGATCTCATACGTACAATTGCGTCAGTCATCTGTGTCGTGCGTTTCATCGACTGAACATCGTGTACTCTAACAACATCAACACCATATGCCACTCCTAATGCTACTGTAGCTGCTGTTCCCTCAAGCCGCTCATCAACTGGTTGGTTTAAAGTTAATCCAATAACAGACTTCCGAGATGTTCCCAGAAGCACTGGACATCCCAGTACTTTAAGTTCATTAAGGCGAGATAACACCTGTAAGTTTTGTTCGACTGTTTTACCAAAACCGATCCCTGGATCTACCCAGATCCTCTCCCGCGGAATACCATGGCACAAACCCAAATTAATGCTTTCTGCAAGAAATTCAATGATTTCTCCCATCAGATCCATATATTGTCTATTGTTCTTGTTGTGCATAACAATAATTCGCGCCCCATGTTCAGCAACAACCCTCGCCATATCCGGATCGCCTTGCAGACCCCAAATGTCATTTACAATATTAGCTCCCGCTTTTAATGCCGCCTGTGCAACTACAGCTTTTTGAGTATCCACAGATATTGGCAATGGCGATATTTGAGATAGCTCTTCTATGACTGGAATGACTCGCTTAATTTCTTCCTCTACCGAAACCGGTGTGGCTCCAGGGCGGGTTGATTCCCCGCCGACATCTAAGATATCGGCACCATCTGAAAGAAATTGTTCTGCTTGCATAATAGCATTATCAACAACTTCGGATTGATGACGACAATCAAGTCCATCTCCTGAAAAAGAATCGGGTGTAACATTAATAATTCCCATTAAATAGGTTCGTTTTCCCCAATCGAAACAATTGCCCTTAATTATATCGGGGGAAGGAGTAGATGTGATATGGTTAAGAGCTTCTTGCAACGGCTGAGTCAATTCTGATAATCCGAAGGGTTGCTGAGAAAGTTTTAATAGCAGCTTCTTTATCTGCGCTACGGTGCCAATGAGTAAGACCTCACCTAGTTCATCACCAAACCGAGCTGCATTTCGGGTAACTGCTACTTCCCCACCTTTTGAGAGCATCTCTTGTTTGAGAATACTGGCGGCAGCCCCCGAGAGTCCAGATATTTTAAAGATTCGATGCTCAGCTTTCGGAAGCATTATTCCAATACCCTCAGGAGTCACGCCAATCCGTTCCATTTCTTCTTCTAAAACCCCAGGATTTGTTGGTAAAATGTGTTGAATTCTATATGGCATCTTAATCACCCTCAGCATTTTTCGGCATCTTTCGTCCAAATTCCTCCTTGCACACCCCCCCCTTAATGAATTAAACGCCCGTACTCGGGCGTTTAATTCATAACTTGTCGACATGTTCATGGATTTTAAAGGCAATATGTAAATCCGCCTTATATTCAGTAACTTTGCCATTTTCCACACTAGCAGTAAGGTTTTTTACTTCAACTCCTGAGATGTCATCAATGGTATTAGCGGCTCTTTCCACTGCTTTTTCAATAGCGTCTTGCCACCCACTAGGTGAATCCGCAACTAATTCAACGACTTTGACAACGGTCAATGGGAAAGTCCCCTCCTTTCACAGGATGATAAATCAGAAGGGTTCGAGAAGATGGTTTGCGATTGGAGCGGTTTGATAAATAAGTACAATATAGAGTTCCTAAGCTGAATAGAAATACTATTGTTAAGGCAATTAGAAAAATGCAACGGATACGCATCTTAGACCCTCCTTACAAGGTCTATTCTGCCACTTTCCCAAATGAATTATTCCTGCATAATCCCTCGTAATTGTCGCAATGCCTCTTTTTCCAAACGACTTACCTGTACCTGGGATATTCCTAAAACTTGAGCCACTTTTGATTGGGTCTTCTCTTCAAAAAACCTCATTTCCAATAGTCGTTTTAAACGAGGTTCCAGCATTGATATAACTTCTTTTAGGGCGACTCCTTCAAGCCATGGAAGTTCTTGAGGATCTCCTCCTTCTGCAACATGGTCGCCAAAGGTAATATTTTCCTGATCATTTTGGCTAATTGTCTCTTGAAGATACTTGATCGGCTGCGAAGCCTCCACAGCCACTATAATCTCTTCACGGCTTAATTTGGTATCTTCTTCTAATTCAGCCAGTGAAGGCTCACGGCCCCTCTCTTGAGTCAACTTCTCCCTGGCCACACTCACCTGTTGAACCATTTCCCGAATGGAACGACTGATTTTAATCGGACCGGAATCCCTGAGAAATTGCCTTATTTCTCCCATTATCAAAGGAACAGCATAAGTTGAGAACTGAACCCCCTGACTTGAATCAAATCGGTCAATCGCTTTGATCAAACCTAAACAACCCAATTGAAACAAGTCTTCCTTTTCGGTTCCGCGCCCAGTAAACCTGGAGACTATGCTCATAACCAATCGCAAGTTGTGCTGAGTCAGAATGTCCTTCGCTTGCTGATCGCCTTTCTGTGCCCGTAGGATTAGCTCTGTCGTCTCCAGTTCATTTAATAACGGAAGCTTAGGGATATTTATCTCAGCTAGAGAGCGGATCATTATTCTTGTTCTCCGGTCTTTTTTTCATAGAGATCTTTGTTCCTTGATCTATTTTTGAAGTTATCTCCATATAATCCATGAAGGATTCCATAAATACCAAACCAAGTCCCATTCGTTCCGGGTTACTTGAATATGCCGGTGTTCGGGCCAGATCGATGTCTTCGATTCCCTTTCCGAAATCATTTACCAAGATCTCAAGTGCATCTTCATTGATGGAAGCGGTAAGTTCAATTGCGCCTATTTCGTCTGGATAAGCGTGAATAACGCAATTTGACACAGCCTCTGAGATTGCCACACGTATCTCTTCGAGCTCACTAAGGTTGAAATCAAGCTGCGATGCAAACGATGCCACTGCTACCCTGGCCAAGCCGACATTTGACGGAAGGCTGGGAAACTCCATTTTGATATAATTTTGGGGTTTCATCGTCAACCCTCCTTAATGTTTATTAACGCCTCTTCCAAAGACTTAAATACTTCCATGATACGCATTAGACCCGATAATTCAAAGACCCTCAACAGATGGTCTGGAACGTGGATAGCCAATAGTTTTCCGCTTTTCTGAGACACCTGCTTAAATCGTCCCAATATAACACCGAGGCCAGAACTATCTATAAATCCCGTTTCACTAAAGTCCAGTATCAAATGGCGGAGGTATGGATCCCGCATGAGCTCCTCCTCAACAACCTCCCGAAACTTCGGCGAAGTTGATAGATCAAGTTCGCCACCGATCTTTACAACTAATGTGTGTCCTTGTTTTTCGGTGGTTAATACCACGAATATACCTCCCTTAGATAACTTTTTGGTTTCTCTTTTCGTCATCATTTAAAGGTTTCCTTCCTCTTTTTTTCTGCAAAATAACTCAAACCGCAGGCAGGGCGAGTTTCAATAATAAAAAAAATATGAGGGCATTCCTCATATTTAAAAAGGACCTTTATACTGAGTCACTAAAGAACAACTTATTATAATAGATTGACCCGCAATATATAGTGATTAAATATTTTTTAGACTATCGATATACTGTGGGTCAATTTAAATGTTCCATGTTTCTTCAGTGGCCTCCCTTTTCACTGGGTGTTTAGACTAGAACTCATTTTCCGTCCTCGAACATTTGACCAAAGAAGCTACGGAACAAGCGCCACCAAGAACGAATAACGCCTAGGGAATTTACGTCCTGTGCAGCCACAAGTTCAACACATGCCTGTTCCTTATCATTCATGAGAATTCTTGCCTTACCCAATACTTGACCTTTTTTAATTGGAGCTTTAATAACTGGTTGAAGTTCAACTACGGTCTTCTTCTCTCCATCACTGTCACGCCTAACTACTAGTGTTAACTCTTGAGGAAGAATAGCATCCACCTTAGTTTCATTTCCTAATAAAACTTTAACCTCCCCAAGCTTTTTTCCGGCAGGGTAAATTGGCACGGATTGGTAAAGGCTAAACCCATAATTGAACAGACGCCCTATCTCACGCGAACGGATTTTTGAATTTGCTGCCTTCATGATGACAGCGATCATACGAACTCCTTCACGCTTTGCAGTTGCCACTAAACAAAAGCCTGCTTGCTCAGTGAATCCCGTCTTTAATCCGTCGCAACCATTATAAAACCGAACCAAATTGTTTGTGTTTCGCAGATAAGAGTTCCCACCCCGGACACTATCCAACCAAGTTCCTGTCCATTGAAGCACTTTCGGATGCTTTAATAGTTCTCTGGCTAGCAAAGCCATATCATATGCACTGGTGATATTCCCTTCAGAACCATCATCTGGTGTTAATCCAGTTGTGTTTATAAATCTGGTATTTTTAAGGCCCAATTCTTCGCCGCGTTTATTCATCTGTGCTATAAACCGTTCCTCCGAGCCTGCTAAATGCTCCGCCATCGCATATGAAGCATCATTGGCTGAAACAATACAGATGGATTTCATCAAATCCGAGACCATCATAACTTCTCCTGGTTCCAACCAAATCTGGGAACCACCCATTCGACAAGCTTCTGGACTCGCAGTAACTTGATCAGTCAGTTTTATCCTTCCACTATCCAACGCCTCCATTGCCAATAACATGACCATCATCTTAGTAACACTGGCAGGTGGCAACGGCTTATGTTCATTTTGCCGATAAAGAATTTCCCCAGTTGATTCCTCCATCAAAATTGCAGATTCCGATTGGATATTAGATAGACCGGTATCAGCTTCTCCATAACAAAATCCGGAGAAACTCACGATCATCATAATAGCAACCAAAGAAAGCGCCCATACCCTTTTCCGCATCCTTATTGCCTCCCTTTCTCCAATTATGAATAGCGCCTATGGCGTCTATTTCATACATATTAAAAACCTCAGACTCTCCGCTCTCTTACATATGAATAGCGCTGCAGCTATTTGCGTTGTCAGTAATATTAATTAAACCCTTAGACTCTCCGCTCTCTTACATAAAAAAATACCTGCGCATATCTTCTGCAACAGGTACCTTTCTTATTCAAGAACGATGATAAAGCTCTAGGCAATTTTGGTTGTAAGTATTATGATTTATAGACAAATATTGATAATCTATCTACTGTTAAAACAGTATATTAAGTCAATAAGTGTTATAGGTAAAAAACAACATAAAAATCATAGGGTCTCTTTCGTACCAAAAAATGAAATCCCGTTCTTCATCTGCTTGTCTATCCAAAAATAAACTTCTCTGACTTCTCTGGCGTTTAATAAAACCAGTAAAAAACCGACGCTGGTTAGCATCGGTCTGACTTACTTAACAAATATCCTGTATACTTGAGGGTTCAATCACAGGAGCCAATTCTACACGATTTCGACCTTTCTCTTTAGCTACGTACATAGCTGCATCTGCCCGTGAAACCAATTCGTCCAAACAGTTTTGGAACCATCCCTCGCCTTGACCTTGCGCCATTTCTCTACTAGTTCCCGGAAGAATAGAGGCTACCCCCAAACTGGCTGTGACACTTATCTGTTCTTGACATAATCTCTGTTCAGCTAGAGTCTGACAGATTCTATTAGCTAACCCCAAAGCTCCATCTGGTCCTGTCTGTGGTAATATAAGTACAAACTCTTCTCCGCCAAAGCGGCAAGCAATATCGTAATCTCGAATTTGTTCCAATACAATTCTCGCAACTTCAACCAAAACCTGATCACCGATAACATGTCCAAAATTGTCATTAATCCGTTTAAAGTAGTCAATATCCATGAAGATCAAACTCAAGTCATATCCATACCGCCATGATTTCTTAGCTTCTTCTCGTAGACGTTGCAGTGTAAAGCTACGATTATATAACCCGGTTAACTCATCTCGTGTAGCTTGCTGGTATAGACGAGAAATATTAAGGTACAGTCGTGCATTTTCTCTGGCGGAATCAACAGCCTTCTCATGGTTTTGAGCGTTTTCAAGATGAACGCCACAGCGGCACGAAAACTCCGAAACTAGTTTCCTTGCAGCTTTTGAAAAATAACCTGTCTTTTTCATAATAACTAAGACACCCTTGATTTCTCCCCGAGAACTAAGGGGCAATGCCAGTATTGCCTTTACCGGTTGCGGATGAGTAGATAAAGCACGGTGTGATTTATCATTCAGGTAACAACAGGTCTTATCTTTTATAACTTGATCCAATACACCGCCCGGTTCCTTTAAAAAACGAATTAAAGGGTGAATTGCTTCTGCAGAGATTCCTTTAACTGTACGTATCTTCAGTTCGCACTGAAATTCATCGTACCAAAACAATGCACCGGAGGTGGCACCAACTTTTGGTAACAACGCACAGAAAATCCCCTTTGTCAAAGGAACAAAGGCTAAATCCTCCTGAAATACACACTCCATTTCAAACAGCTGTCGATAAAACATTCGATTAAGCCGATGCTTGAGCGCCAAATAAACAAAAACAGCCATCATTAAAAGTAAGGCCTCAATAAGCATCCCCATCCCACCCATATTTCGATTCCACATAATATGAACAGTGCAAAAACGCATGTTCCATATTAAATATTGTGACATAAAGGCATATATTTTGCGCACGTCGCCTATCTAAAACGAAAATTGCTTTCTATGCTTGAAAATAAATCAAATCCCTATATTATTATCGGCATAGATTCTCCGAATCTTATGGCATTTTTATAAGCCTAGGTCGTAATCCCTTCCTGGGTTGGAAATCTTCTTTTTCTTTTACGGGCACGCTTACAGTCTTTGGATAACCGTCACTTACAAATCGCAGTTCAGGCTTTTTTTGATATCGCTTGATGTGAGCTCCTGGGCCCCAAGGAGTATCCCCTGCCTGAATTCTTGGTATGGCCAGAGGTTGAAATTTTCGAGAATAGGGAGAGGGTGCCGGACCAAAACCAACTAATACAATAGCATTATGGTCATAACTATATCCTTCATAGGCACCATTATAAGCCAGTTCCTTTTGTTTTGGCCACACCCCAAAAGGCAGAGATAGGCTGGTCATTTTATAGTTCGGTAGATATCTCTGAATCTCTTTTTGCGCAAAAGCCAATTGCCTACGAACCTCCTCTGGCTCTGCTTTTCCTAAATTCTGGTGATAATATGTGTGGTTTCCAATCTCAAAACCATTCTCCTGCAAAAACTCCAGTTTAGTTTTGATGTATTCTTCTTGCCCAAACAAACGTAATCCAGGCTTTATTGCAGGCAATACGAAAAACGTTCCCCGAGCCGGAAAGTCTTTGTGTTTTTTACTGAATTCAATCATAATCCCAACGGCACTCTCTGGATCAATCTTCCACCCGTTGCCCTCAGGTATTAGGCGAAACTGTCCTATACTGGAATCATCAAAAGTCAAAACAACGGGAGTTTTACCTTTCGGTATGTCTAATTCAGGTCCCACTAAATCACGTAAGTTAATCGGGTAATACCCATTTTGGTAAAGTTCTTCCAGGTCGCGGCGGAAATTTTCCGGTGTTCTTCTCCAATCACTTTCAGGACGGCCTATTAGATGATACTCCAGCACCATTACTTCTCCCATTTCGTTTGGTACAAGAGTTATCTGTTTATAATCAGACTTCTCCAACCCGCGAGTTGGTCCCGAAAAAATAGCTATTAAAACAATAATTAGGGAAAATAAACCGAGTCGTTTGGGCGCCATATGGACTCCTCCCTAAAAGATCTTTGCATCAGATTTTATCTTGATTAGCTTTAAATCCCTGCTGGATCTTGTTGGAACCATCTGTGTGAGCACTTACAATTACAGTATTCAAGCTTAAACCTAAAAAACATTGAAAGTAAAGGGTTTTATTAAATAAAGGGCGAAATAAGTGTAGTTTAAATGGTTTAATACATGATTAGACATAATTATCAAGTTTACTTAATGGCAATATTTGTTAGGAGGATTTAAATGAAAGACGTCCAAAACCTCCCCGATCCACGTGGTATTGATATTCAACAAGTTGGTTTGAAGAATGTTCACATCCCTGTGCTGATAGCAACAAAGGCTGGAGACTACCAACAGACATTAGGAGAAGTAACACTATCTGTAAACTTGCCTCACGCGTATAAGGGAACTCATCTCAGCCGATTTATGGAAGTTCTAGTTTCATGGGAAGAAAAACCTATCTCGGGATGGGAATTAAGAAGCATTCTTAAAGATCTCTCGACGCGCTTGGAAGCGGCTCGTTCAGAAATTTCCTTGCGTTTTCGTTATTTCCTTCCAACATTCGCCCCAGTTAGTCAGAGTCGCTCTCTACTCGATTATAAATGTGAATTCTGGGGACGACTAGACCGGGGACGATTCGACTACAGAATGGGTGTAGAGATCCCTGTAGTTTCACTGTGTCCATGTAGCAAAACCATCTCGGAGTATGGTGCTCATAATCAACGCGCTTTTATAAGGGCATGGATCCGGTTCCTACCACGCCAATATCTCTGGCTCGAAGAAGTTATATCGATTTTAGCAAAAGAAGGTAGTTGCCCTATTTATCCCTTGTTAAAGCGAGAAGATGAGAAAGCAGTAACTGAGGCTGCGTATGACAATCCAAAATTTGTCGAAGATATCCTCAGAGATTCTGTTATCGCTTTACGCAACGAAAGCCGGATCCGTGGTTTTCGTTTAGAGGTTGAAAGCTTCGAATCAATTCATAATCACAGCGCATTTGCCAAGCACGAAGAGAACATCTAGAATTATTGCAATCAAGAGACGTTGCCACACCAAACCTTCTTGGGACAGTTTTCACAATCTGCTGATGGAGGGTAATCATTTATATCATGAGTTTGAGGCATTGAATTTGCCGCTCCTATAAGTCTATTATGCCACTCTTCCATCATTCGGGGTTCACATTCAGTCTTCCATATCTTACCGACACTCATAAAGAATAGTTCCGCTCGTATAGGGTAGACGCCGAATATTTCGCGTACCGCTATACTGTATGTCCATAATTGAGGCAAGTATTTATCAACAACTTCTCTTAGCATCCCGTCTTGAACCTGGTCTGTCTTAAAGTCTACCAAAATCGGTCCTTCTTCTGTTAGAACCAAACGATCGAGTATCCCATGTAGGAAGAGATTTTTTCCCATAGGAATTGTGAATGGGTATTCAGAGAATGTTTCCCCTTTTAACTTAGGATATGGACTTGTGCAATAAGCCGACCAGAGTTTAAGTATATTATGTTTAATTTCATTTCGTTCACTACTATCGACCGCTCTTAAACTGTTTTTCAAGTAAACCTCCAAAGAAACATCCGTCAATAACTCCATGGCGCAAAGGGAATGTATAATGCTACCAATTAACACCCCGTATTTTCTCCCTGTTTGCTCTTGTTGGTTCGACCATCGAACACCCATCTTATACCTTAAAAAATATTCTCTAGGGCAGTTTACATAGTTTAATAGTCCTGTAACAGAAAGCCGAGTGAAGCGCGGAGACTCAATCATCGTTTTCGGTATAGATACTTCAAACGCCGCCGCTGTCTCGCTACGCATTTGCCAGTCAATCTCTTCCTGCTCTTTTCTTCGATTTGTATCGGGGAAATCGTGAATTACGTTAATAGGATGTCCCCCAAGGACAGCTCTTTGGTTATCCGGTTCAAAACTAACAATCGTTCTTAACCAATCTGCCCATGATTTTGGTTCAGTTCCTGATTTGGCGTCAATGTGTAACCCTGATAACATCAGATATTCTTTCGCACGTGTAAGAGCCACATAAAAGAGGCGTTTGAGTTCAGACAACTCTTCTCGTTTGTTCTTCTCCTTAATCAGGCGCCGTACAGGTGTCTCGACCATTTCGCCCCTGCCGTCCGGTACTTTGAATCCTATACCATGATCTAAATGTATTACCGCTGATGAGCGTTCAGTTAAGTTAAACTGTCTTTCCATATCCGCTACAATAATGAGGGGAAACTCTAATCCTTTCGCAGCATGAATCGTAAGCAATTCGACAACATTATCCCCTTCAGTCTCAAGATGGGCTTCTCCTTCTCTTTCTTCAATCGCTACCAAATCTCCGATGTAGTCCAAAAACTCTCCCAACCCATATCTTCCACAGTTATTTGAAAACTCATCGGCTTTCCTTAGAATTTTTTCTAGATTTGCCAAACATCTTTCAGCCTGTGGTAATGCACAAATGATCTCAGTGTATCCCAGTTGCTCCAAGGCTGAACGCACAATCTCCGATACAGTAATAGACGCTCGTTTTTCCTGAAAGCCATTTATCAGCTTGCGAAGTTCCAATAACCTTACCCACTCCGATGAACCAACAAACTCCGGTCGTTTATGTTCATAATAGAAGCAGTTTACTAGACCGGATTCCGTCCTAGCCAACCAATACAGGACCTCATCGGAAAGGCCGCAATAAGGGGACCGTAGTAAAGCAATGAGACTAACCTCATCATAGCTGTTATGAATTAGGCGAATTAAGCTTAACTGGTCTTGCACTTCCTGTAAACCATAATAACCTGTTCCTCCTGCGGTATGATAGGGAATTCCCCACCGGCGCAATGCAGCTTCATATTCGCCAAGATGAGTCATAGCACGGAAAAGAACGGCAATATCTCCGTATTTGATCCTGCGTACTACATTATCATCGGAAACGAATCGTTTATCTACCTCGACTACGAAATTTATATATCTTGCAATCCTTTCCGCTTCATCATTACGGTCCATTTGTGAGGTTAAAACTTCAATTCGGGGATTTCTATGTTCATCGTTAATTCCTAGTAAACCGGATATCAACGGGTGGTACTGGACGGATTCGTTCGAAAACAGCTGTTCAAAAACGGCATTAATTCCATCAATTATGACAGAATGGCAACGGTAGTTTTCTTGTAACGGGAGGATCAAACCGTTACGTTCACCTAATTCCCGAGACAAGCCATCTACAACTTGTACTTGAGCCCCACGAAAACGGTAAATCGATTGCTTTGGGTCTCCAACAACAAAGAGTCTCCCCTTCTGATGGCCTTCTCCTACTAGGAGTCGTACGATCTCAAGTTGCAGCATATTTGTATCTTGAAACTCATCTACCATGAAATAATCGTATTTTGAATGACAAATCTTACGGATGTCTTCCCGTTCCTTTAATAGATCGCGAGTCTTCAGCTGTAAATCAGAGAAATCTATACCGCTGTTCTCTAGTTTAAGTTGCCCATATTCATCTGCAAGTATATTTATATATCTTTCGACACCAGGAAGCCAACGATAAAACTCCCGTTCAGCAACAGCGGACATAACCGCTTCCAGTTCTTCGTGGATGGAGTCCACAATCTCTCTTACTTTTGCACCAAGATTCTTTGGCAAAAGGCTCTTTAGCCGACTTACTCTCTCCGAGACATCTCCTATAATCATATCTTCCTGAGGTAATAATGAACCGAATTCAGCTTCGATTTCAGAGAGCATCCCTTGGCTGCGCGGAGTTAATTGTTTTCGGTATTCTGATTGTAAAATCTCATTTACTGCTTCACGCAATCTTAAGAAAGCTTCGGATGTACCATGACGAGCTCTCCTAGTTTGTTCAAACCACAAAGAAACTGGCGTGCCTGACTCCCTCATCTGAGGAAGTAACTCCTTTATCTGTTCCAAAACAAATGGCAAACCAAATTCCATTACAATTTCGCCAAAGTTTTGTTGTTCTTCCGGTTTACCTTCCCGAAGCAAACGAATACTCGCTCTTTCCGCAGCTTGATTCAGAAGAATCCGTTCCTCACCTTGACTTAAGATACGCTGATGAGGATTTGTTGCCGATAATGTTGCAAAATCATGTAATACCTTCTGACAAAATCCATGGAACGTTCCGATATATGAAAAAGGCAAGTCTTCATAGTGGCGTTGCCAGATCCTACTTAGTTCAGGAGCGGAATTTGTTATACGATCCTCAATAGCAGTACGAATCCGGGTTCTCATCTCAAAAGCAGCTTTATGAGTAAAAGTAATAGCGACAATTCTTCTTGGATCCATACCTTCGTTTTCTATAAGATATAAGAATTTTTCTGTTAAAACTCTGGTTTTCCCCGTACCTGCTCCTGCCATAACAAGAAGATCCTTCTTAGTTTCATGAACCGCCTGTAGTTGACGCTCATTCATCTTCATTTTGATCACCACCAGTCAAGCCTCGACGGCATATACTACGGTACTTGCAGTACTTAGGACATTCTTTGGTTGTGGGAAAAAAAACGCCTCGACGAATTCCTGTAACATATTGATTAACCCATTCGTATAGTTGTTGGAATAAACTCTCCCATTCATTATCATCCAACGACCGCAGGCGCATACCTGTCTCTTCATTCCAAGACTTTCTCCAAATCCCATGAGTCCTTTCCCTTTGAACAAGACTATAGTAACCAGCTCCTATTCCTTTAAGACCCAGTTTTTTCTCCAACGCCTTCAAATATACCAACAACTGAAGATCTAGACCGTTCTCCATCTCTTTACGGGTGGGAGCTCGACCTGATTTATAGTCGAATAGTATAAACCCATCTCCTTCTCTCCCTATGTCTACACGATCCACTTTGCCTACCAATCTAAAGCTGTTTTCTCCTACAATACTTGGGCAGATAGTAGTGAAGCTTTGTTCAAAAATTGTAGGCACATAACGTCCACCGATCTTTTTTATCCAGTTAATCTCATCTTTGATGAAATAATATAGTATCTTACGAAGCGTCTCCCGTTGTAGTCGTTGTAACAATTTTAAACCGTTGACTCCGTCCCTCTCCCCAGATTCCTCATCTGACTCAATATTCGTTAACAAACAATCGATCTCTTGAAAGTATTGCTCTATTTTCTCAGAGCATAGAAGTTCCCCTGAATGATTATGCATAAATTCTCTAAGAACTTCATGTAATAAGATACCGATCTCGTTTGGTGGAGTCAAAGAATTATGCCTTTCATCTTGTGTTGTAATTCTCAACACTCGTCGACAGAAAAAAGCAAACGGGCAACGGGCGTAGTCCTCCAGTGCCGTTACGCTGAATGGATAATTCGAACCAAATTCCTGCTCTAAATCTCTTGCTATAATTTTGTCGCCATATAAGTTGCCGGAATACCGTTTTTCTCCCTTCCTCCTTAAAAATTCTGCCTGATACCTCTCTCTGAGATTCTCCGAACTCAGCTGACTATAGCGATATGCCACTATATTAAGTACTTCCCGTCGGCTTATGGGAGATAATTCCCATCTGCTTTTACGGGATAGCCTCTCCCAAAGGTTTCCTCCTAAAACATTCTCCAGTCCCCGCCAGTATGTGGACGGTGTATAGGGACGGCCCTCAGCATCTGTTTCAGGGTAAGATATTATTAATTCATCCTTGGCGGCGCTTATTACTTGCCTGAATAAACGTCTTTCTCTTTGGAGAACATCTTCTTGCTTTTGCGGAATCATATCAAGCTGAGAAAAGACCATATCTGCAACTAGATTGTTATCATTAGATATACGCGGGAAGTCTCCTTCAATTAGTCCGCCTAAAAATACTCGTTCAAAGCTAATCCCATTTATCTCCGAAGGTGTAGATAGGATAACACCCTCTATGTTACCCGAGCTTCCGAAGGGATTTGATGCATTAAGGAGACTATCCAGTAATATTCGAAATTCAAAAGGAGATATCTTTAATCCATGATATCCCGTGCTCTTTAGCAGCAATATCCATCGTTCCCAAAGACAACTAAGTTCGCTTTGGTTTTTCCATAACAAAAGACTGTCTTCACCTTGGCATTCTAAATAATCATCAAATTCTATTAACCATTCCCAACCCATATTAAAGAAAGACAGCAAATCCTGAGGAAGATGATTGTTAAGCCATTTAACCAGTGTATCTAACCGATTCTTACTTGTCTCTTCAACTTTTGTTCCAATAACATTTAACCAATCGCACCATTGTGACAACGAAAAACCACAAACACTCTTATAGTCTCTATTCAGATAAGAATCGATTATTCTTCCTTCATCGCCTTTAAATCTAAGTGATAATAAGCGAGTCATCTCACTATAACTACCATCTGATTCAATGGTTCTTAGTAGTTGAATAAAGGCTTTTACTGCCGGATGGGATAGCAGCGGGAGATTTTTGTCTCGATTTATCGGAATTTCGAACTCTTTAAATACCCGTTGAATAATAGGCATATACAGATTGAGATTACGAAATACAACAGCAATAGACTTTAACGGAACCCCTGACGCTAAGTACTGACTTATTCTCCGTGCGATTCCCCGTACTTCCCATTCACGGTCGCAGCCAATTAAACCTGATATTTCTCTATTTCTATCCGCAGATACTAACTTTGCAAAAGAACTAACATCTTCGTCACAGTTTGTTTCAGATATTGGAACGAAAATTACCTCACCATTTTTCTTTAATTCAGAGACCAATTCACTCTGTGCTGTAGATAACTCATCAAAACCGAAGACTAATACATGTTTTAGATAACCAGGAAGTCGTTTAGATAATTTAATGAGTTTTACCGCTTCACTTAAAAGTGTTTCCGAGTCCATGAGTCCTAAATCTACTAAGCTTTCGTAATAACGACAATACCCTTCCACTAAGGGTTGAGGAAATGTATTATTCATCTTTCTTATGGAATTGCTATCCACACCTGAATGTTTTAACTGTCTAAAGATATCCGCAATCACCTGGGTCATCCCTACAGCTTGCCAACTTTTGTGCCGCTTAACTTCCATAGACTTATCCGCAATAACTTGCATCGCTCCCCAGGATAATAACTGAGAATCACCGGCATGGAGTATTAGGGAACTATCTTGTGTTCCAATAAGAACTTCAGTTATTCCTGTAAAAAGAGTAAACTTTATTCCACCTAGCCATCCTAGTTCCTTTAAGAGCTGCTCTTCCCAGGATTTCAATAGGATTGGCGATGGAAAAACAACCGTTCCTTGAGTATGTGAATTACGCCATTGCCTAATTGTCTCAATCAACAACAGCTCTGATTTTTTCTTTCTCACAGCCTCACCTCCAAATTGTGGCCGTAAAACATATAGAAAAGACCCATTTAGGGTCTTTGGGACAAGAACGAAAAGAGTCTAAGCGTAGGCCCGAATCTGTTCAAAGATACAGCGACTTTGATTAGCACGGTTCATTGTATAAAGATGTATTCCATCAACCCCATTATGGATCAGATCTTCGATTTGCTTGATCGCAAAATCCATTCCCGCCTTCTCCATATCAATAGGATTATCGCTATATTTTGCAATAATCACCGATAGTTCCTTTGGAACTGTAGCTTTGCTTAATGAGATAATCCGGTTAATATTGCTGTTTAATATTGGCATAATTCCGGCGGAAACTGGCGCTTCAATGCCTGCCTGACGGATGCGTTCCATGAAATCATAGAAGAATCTATTATCTAAGAATAGTTGAGTCACTAAAAAATCTACACCTGCTTCTACTTTCTCCTTCAGTCTTACCGTGTCAGTGTGTTTATCAGGAGACTCAGGATGCCCTTCAGGATATGCGGCTGCCCCTAACGAAAAATTTGACTGGCGTTTAATAAATGTGACAAGATCTTTCGCGTATCCGAATTCCCCTTTAAGTAGTTGCTTCGGATTGGCCTCTAAAGGTAGATCTCCTCTTAATGCTAGAATATTCTCGACTCCAGCGGTTTTTATCTCATTTAATATTGATTGTACCTCTTCTTTTGTATGACCGATACATGTTAAATGCGCCATCGAATCTATTTGATATGATTCTCGAATATGTTTTACAATCTCTACAGTCCGACCCCGATTGCTACCACCAGCTCCATACGTAACACTGATGAAATCTGGTTTCAGGGCATGAAGCTCACCCAAAGTACGGTAAATAGACTCTAGAGGGGTATTGGGTTTGGGAGGAAATATCTCCATAGAGAACACTGTTCTCCGTTCCTTATAAAGATCTTTTATTAACATCTTTTCTCCTTTTGACGCTTCAAACCGGCAAAACAGTTAATCTTCCGGAGTTTCACGTTAATTTTTAATAAATAGCGCCGTAGCTACTTGCGTTGTATGTGTACGCGTCTATTTCACACATATAAATAGTGTTATAAGTCATCTGATTCATACCCTTTAAGAAACCACTCTCAGCCTATATCACTCAATTACTTGAATCAGGCTTTTTGGCTTGATTCATATAATTCAACTCATAATACAAAAGTGTAAAAGCGACAAAAGACAGCCAAGGACGGGGCATAATAAGCGGTGAAAACTCATATGATAACGTCTTTTGCAAATGCTTGTTCTTTCGCATTTCTTTGAGTTGCCCTGTCAATCTATGATCTTCATAGTTTAATTGAACAATAGTACTATAAACAGATTTATCCTTATCTATGGTTCCCTGAATGCTCCCGTCATCGCCGAAGATAATATCATAATTTAGCTTGGTTCCATCTGTCAGAATTGCTTGACCTACGAGTTTATCCCCCTGAAATTCCAGATCAAATACATCTTCTTTTTTACTCCTTAATATACTGCCTTTTATTTTTGTATCACTTACAATAAAATCATAATCAGCGTTACCAACTCTCCCAAAAAACCGCTCCTCATATATCTCTAAATCCATCTTTTTTAAATTTAGTCCGATAGAACTAAGAACAGATTCTCCAACCTTACACTCTCCATAAATATTGGTTTCAATGATGTCGAAGTTAAACATCAATGGCTTTTTATCATCTACTTTAATAGAACCATGAAAATTCGCCCAATCTTCAACGGTCTTTACTAACTTAAGCTTTTTTTGTTCATCTTTTTTTGCCCAAACGGTTTGTCCGATTAGAAACACCAAGGCTAAAACAATTATAAGTAACCGACTCTTCATCCAAATCCCCTCCATAAATAACATAGCTATACCTATCTTTTACTCAGTTCATAAATTAGTTATGGAGATAGCCCTCAGTTAACAGGTATCTCCTATGGCAATTTTCCCGACACAATCAAAGTTTGAAACAAGATAATCCGTTCAATAAGTTTCTCTTGCTTTTTAGTTAAACTAAATTTTAGTAGAACAATCAGTTCGCTTTACCTCATTAAGATTCCTGCTAAACTAAGTAAGAATAGTGTCTGTAAGCCATATATTTCTTCCCAACGAAGACTTTATACTCGCTGCTCTTAGAACTTTCTCAGCACCCGAAATTTATATGATATATAAAACATAAAAAAAGACATAGAAATAATAACCCACGTAATATATACATCAAGAAAGGAAGTGTACACAATGTTGTTTACAAATTTATTAACCCGACTCACACTCGGTTTATTTCGATTTGTGATTGTTGATGAGGGTACCTGTCAGATCATTACCCGTTTCGGGCGTTATGCTAAAACACTGCGACCTGGATTAAGGGCGTACTTCTCAGTCTGGGGAGTCTTTGGGCAGATCCATTCCTTCAGTTATACTCATCCTTATAAACTTGAGATAATAAATACGACAGTTTTAGATATGAAGGAGATCGTCTTTGACTATCCGCAGGAACGTGTCATATCTAGGGATAATGTTCAATTCGAGATCGATGCCATCGTCTATTTTAAGATCGTAGATCCTAAAAAGGCTCTTTTTAGTGTCGATGATTATGTCATGGCCCTACGCAACACCGTCCAATCTATTCTAAGAGCTGAAATCGGAGAGCACACTCTAGAAGACTGTTATTCAAATAGGCTCCATATATCTGAAGCTTTGACAAGAGAAGCTGATTTAGTGGCTACACAATGGGGAATTGATGTAATCCGCCTGGAAATACAGGAATTTGATATGGGGCATTTTGCGGAACAACTCATACGCCAAAAAGATCAGGAGATAGAAAAAAGACAAGAAATTTTACATGCAGAAGGCTTGATGGAGGCCAAGATTAGAGAAGCCGAAGGAATTAAAAAAGCCGAAATACTAATCGCTGAAGGCAAAAGGATGGCAGCAGAATCAGAGGCAGCCGCGATTAAAATTCGAGCTGAAGCAGAAGCTGAAGCGGACAAATTAAAAAGCGAAGCGGAAGCCTACGGTTTTCAGATTGTTGCAGAGGTATTTGCCAATAATCCAGATGTTCTAGAACGTTATCTTGCCTTTCATACTGCTGAGATCATTAGCCACAATCTAGCCGAAGGCCAATCAACAAAACTTTTTCTTCCAAGTTGTGTAAATGATCTGCTTAAGAGTTTCTTGATCGGAAATGAAGTTGTCAAAGATAAACAGGTATAATAATTAACCCCTAGTATTTTCCCTCTAAAACGAATTGGTATGCATCGAGTGTCAATTCCGCAGCTCTGTCCCAATTAAAATCTCTTCTGATCTTCTCTCTTAAGGAAGGGTATCCCGGATGCTTCAGGGCAGACATAACCGCATCCCTTATAGAACGTTCATCACTTGGATCGCAATACCAAGCCTGATCACCTAGATACTCAAACGCGGTACCACGGTTTGTGGTTACTACTTTACAACCTGTTAAAGCCGCTTCAAGTGTAACTAAACCAGGAGTCTCATACCAGCTGGGCAGAACATGAAGAGCGGCAGCGCAATAAGCTGAAGCCAGATCATTATGGCTCAAAGCATCAATAAACTGAACACGACACCGTCCTTGTTCGCTTCGGCATTCTCGATAATATTCATAATCATCAATCGGACCAATGAATACTATTTTCAAATCAGTGTGTTTCAGAGCGCGAATCAATCCCAGTTGGTTCTTACGCCTACTGATCCTGGCAACGCAAAGAATAAATTTTTCTGACCCATAACGCCTTCTAAATCGTTTAGGGTCAGTATGATAAAACGATGTATCAGCCGCGTTAGGAACCAATCGATATGGAGCAATTGGCTTGCCAAATTCCTCTTCAAGTTGATTAATTTCACCATTCCCATTTGGAAGAAGCAAATCCACACCTTTAAGAAGAGCTAGCCTAAGCTCTTGTGTGCTATTCCACCATATTCCAAAATGGCTGCCCTTGGCTGGATATGCCATTCTTAAGAATTCATGCGGTTCCCAGAAAATCGGGGATAGGAGACAAGGTAACCCTGCAGCTTTTGCCTGGAGAAAAAGTTTATACGTCTCTTCTACCGGCATAATATTAAATAAATGTACCAAATCTCCTTTAAAACCTGTTATATCTCCAGCAGCCAACTGAACAACAACACCCAAGCGTTCCAATGCTCGGGCTGTTCTTTTTTGTTGAATTGCATCACCCGCTAAAACTGTGTTGGATGAGGAACGATTCGCTAAAATAACCTTCAATATTCAACCCTCCAATGTCCAACTTCTCGTCTCCGCTCTCAATTGGCTTCTGGCTCCAAGGCATATTCTCTCAATCCAAGCCCTTTCATCCAAAGAAGTTCCCTCATCAAAGAGCGATTCTCTAACCCGGCAACCCTCACCCAACCGCGAATTTTTTCCTATGTACACATCACTTAAAACACTGCCCCGACCAACCCAACACCCCTCATCTAAGACAACGTTTGGTCCAAGATTAACACCTTCGCCTATTCTACAACCTCTTCGTATCAGTACAGGCGGTTGAAATTGACAGTCTTTTTCCCAGCTCGATCCATTCTCTTGAAAGATCCCCGGCTGAATCTCTTTCACTCCGTTAAGTCCTAGTCCACGCATTAACGCCCATTTCTGACCTGCTAGATATCGCTCCGGCACTCCTAAATCTAACCAACCAGTGGCCTGGACTATACACCCATTTAATCTGTTCTCCGTGACCAGTTGTGGAAATATGTCACGTTCAAGTGAGTAGTAGCTTCCTTCTGCAAAACCTAAGAGATCAATTGGAGACATATAATAAACACCAGCATTTACCAGGTATTTTCTCTGCTCAATCCTCTTCTTCTCCCAAAAGCCTCGGATTATGCTAGACTCATATTCCAACTCCACACAACCAAAATCATCATTATTCCCATCTCCGTGATTAATCAAGGCAACAATTGGCGTTTCTTTCTTCCCTGTTATCAACGGAGTTAAATCTAAATCTGTAAGCAAATCTCCATTTATCACTATTGCATCTTCTCTCCAATCTCCTCTTTCTTTCGCAAGTAGCAAAGCTCCACCAGTCCCTAAAGCCTTCTTTTCTATTTGATGGCTTATTAAAAAAGGGGCTTTATATGCTCCAAGAAAATCAAGAATTGGTTGTGCATTCTTCCCTAAACATAAGTGAACATGATACGGTTTGTATGGGATTAACCACTCCAAGATCAACTGGAGAATTGTCTTCATACCTATACGCATAAGGATTTTCGGCTGTTCACGAGTTAATGGTCGCAAACGACTCCCGTCTCCTCCTGCCAAAATAATAGCTTCCAATAGCTAAAGCCTCCCTTTTGTCAACGTTGGACTTTAAGGAAGAATAATATTTCCCATAGAATATATGCATTATGGCTAATATACTTGCTTAACAAAATGCAGGTCTCCATAGGGAGACCCGCAGGGCTTACCTTTGATTCAACAACATATTTTTTCAGAAGTAATAGGGGCCATATGGTGCAACCAATTCTACTTGAAGCTGTTGACTCTCTGTCACTTTGACAAAGAATTCAATGACCACTTTCTGCCTGAGAGTTGTTGGATCCAATAACTCAAAGAGGACTGTCTCAATTACTGGATCAATTCGAACGTCCATCCCAGGAACCGCACCCGGGAGATCAACGAATGTGCTGAAAGGAACATCCTCAGCTTGATGAACTTCAAGATTATCCTCATTAATATAGAAGATCTGCTTATGGATAATCCCTTGAATAATCACCTTATCTTCGATCACTTCGGTGGTAATATTCCTTACAGTTGCCATGATCTCTCTTACTTTAACAGCTGCTTGATTCAGTTTCAAAATGCTCTCGACGAGTATTTGTGTAGTACGTTCGCCAACAACTGTATCCAGCTTCAATAATGCTCCCGGTCCTAATGCTACATTAATCTGTACACTTTCGGTTACTTTGACGAAGAATTCAACAACGACTTTCTGAAGTAATGTTGTCTCATCAAGCAATTCAAAATGAATGAACTCAATTGTTGGTTCAATAACTACATCCATACCGGGAACCGCTCCAGGGATATCGACAAAAGTGCTGAATTCAACGTCTTCCCCTTGATGAAACTCTACATTGTTGGTTCCAATATAGAATATCTGTTTATGAAGTATTCCCTGAATTACCACTTTATCTTCGATTACATCAACAGTTATATCACGGATTTCAGCGG
>OBJA01001006.1_pt1 | contig 21304 bp, 33 predicted proteins | sample 1519751 | NCBI WGS metagenome assembly OBJA01 (sample SAMEA3881238, study PRJEB22517) | soil metagenome | biome: lake sediment; feature: soda lake sediment; material: sediment, water from around vicinity | place: India | collected 2013-12-23 | depth 3 m
CGCTTATGGTCGATGGCTGTCGGCTCAGGCTTTTCCAGTTCTTGTCCCGGTTGCCACGCATCAATCACTTCCCAGTTTTTACGGATTAGTTCATCCAGTACAGTAATGCGTTCCGTTAACGACTGCCGGTCCTCCGGAGTGGCATTTTCCATCAACTTCAGTTTTTCATGGAGTGCCCTAATTTCCTTATAGGCATCCCGGTTCTCATCCCATAGCTTCTGAATGTCTTCAGGGAGACCCTCATACTTTACTTCCTTTTCATTCCGGATGATTATTAATTTTTCCCTGCTAATCTCGTCTTTATTTCCTTCTGCTTTCTCTTTGCCGGTATCGGCACCGGTTTCAGAAAAAGTTCCGGTTTCAGTTCCGGTTTCAGCTTCTGCCGGTACCGCAGATTCTTTTTCCCGGTCCAGGGCTTTTTTGAGTTCATACTCCAGTTTGCCAGGATTTTGCTTACGGGCTAAATTCTGAAGCAGTATCCGGTTTTTGCAATGGGAACCAAGCAGAGCCAGGCCAATGCCGTAATCGCGCTCTTCACTTTCAAACCATTCCTGTAATTTCATCATGATGTTTTACATTAAATTTTTGATTTCAAGATAGTACAGTGGTAATTACCATAGAAGGACAAAAAAAGGCGCTGAATTCAGCGCCTTTGGTTTTGAAGTTTAGAATAGATCTATACTGCAGCCGGGTTCACTTCGCCGGCATCATCAGTTATCAGGCCATTGTAGTAAGGGAACGGACATACATCCACCGCCTCAATATCAAGGGTAGTGCCTTTTTCCGAAGTCGGAGCTCCGCCAATGTCGAGCATAACGCTTGTATTGGTCAGGAACTTTTCAGAACCACATACTCTGAATTTTCCGGAATCACGTTCCTGGAATATCCATACCAAATCAGTATTGGCAGCAATCTTTGCGAGAGCCGTGGCTTCCTCATTGGTGAGCGACACAACCACCTTCAGCTTGTTTGAATACGTTTTGCAACGCACTTCGCCCTGCTGTTCAGAGGTAGGCTGTGATTTAATGTCAATGCAATTCACCCGCTTCCACACTTTTGCATCCGCAAGCGTGAAATTACCGGCAAGGGTAACTTCATCAGCAGCATTAGCAGGGTTAGCAGGGAGCTGGGGCCACGCAATAATTGAATTCTTTGTGGTGTACCACAGCTTCGGGTAAATACCGGGGACGGACACTTGTCCGTCAACCCAGTCTAAGTTTCCAAAATTATCTGGCATGATTTACCCTCCTATTCTTCTGGTTCTGGTGCAACGAACAGTTTACCAACCAGGAGGCGTTCCGGAGAGATACTTTCAAACTGAGTTCCAAAGAACATGGTTGTGATAAACTGAAGCTTGAAAGGATTGTCGCCCCTGCGTACTTCAATTTTTTCTTCTTCACCAACCTGGTTGACACCAACAAGCATATTGCCCTTAGTAGTCAACTGAATGTATGGAGCAGCTTTTTTTCCAATAAGAGGAACAAGCTCGCAACGGTTATCTGAACCTTCAAGGAAAGTCTTTTTGAATTCCCGGTTGTAAGGAGCAGCACCAACAGTGTTTTGATAGTCGTCGTTGTAAGCATCATAAATTGTCCAGGGCAATACCAACTTGGTGTTTTCCTCTTTCAACTCATCAGAAGCAGAACGGTAGAACGCTTTCAATAAATCAACTGCATTGTTTGATGTAATGGCAGCAGTAAAATCATGCTCATTGCCAAGGGCAACAGCAATCTTTTCGGCTGTAATTTCAGCAGCAGTGATGGTATCAAAACCATTATACAGCGTATTGGTCGTTTTTCCGGAAGAATTACGAACAGCATTGAAAATAGACTTATTCAGTCCACCTGAAATTTTCCGCATCATCAGGGTCAACACTGCTTTAGTGATTGGAACATTCTTCAGCTCTTCACCCTTGGTGATAGCTGAACCATACAGAGAAGAAACAAGGGTGTTAGGGTCAAACAACTTCACAGCCTGTCCCAGGTATGTTTCCAGGTCACGGCCATCAATTGTAATTCCATCTTCTTCATAATCGTCGTTCAGTAAATTACCAGTATATGGCATCAACTCAACAGGGCCATCCAATTGGCCTACAGTTTCTTTGTACCGGATGCCGGTACGGAGGGTCATATGTTTAAGGGTTTCACTTAACCCCAAAACAGCCATCAACAAAAGTTCCTGACGGTACTTCTGAGCGGCTTTGTTTAACTCGGTGTGATTAATCGTCGGCATAATATCAAATATTTAAAATTTACTCAACCAGGTTGTTTATCGCATCCCAGGTTTCTTTGGCCGAAGCATAAGTTTTGAATGAATTATCGCTGGTACCGTTGTTTTTGGTATCATCGGTTTCTTCAGTCGTTTTCTTATCTTCAGCTCCCGGGCCTTTTTTCAAGGTCTCAATCTGAGCCTTCAGCTCCTCAATTTCAGATTCCTTCTTCTGAAAGTCTGCATTCAGCGCTTCAACCGTTTTGTCGGTCGAAAGGTCTTCTTTTTCTTCCTTTTCGGATTCTTTTGCTTTTGGCTGAAATCCGAAAAGTTTTTGTAACCAGTTGCGGGCATCATCTTCACTTTTGAATTTGAATTCTTCTTCTGGTTTTGCTTCCGGAGTTTCTACCTTAGGCTCCAGTCCGAAATGCTTTTGCATAAAAGTCTTAAGCTCTGCTTCTGACTTAAATGTCAATTGTTTTTCGTCTTTTTTATCAGCCATATCAGTATTATTATTTAAAAATGGAACTTCAGTTTCTTCGGCGGCTGAGAATAACCGCACCGTGTTTTTGTTCGATGGCAAATCAACTATCGAAGCTTCATACAATTCACATTTGGTAATTGTGGCCCTGGTTTGACCTTTCTCCAGGTCTTTCGGATCGGATGAAAATTCAACTGGATTGATTCCGGCAGAACAACCTCGGATGAGATCGTTTTCTACTTTCGATTTAATGAGCTGTGCAAATTTGTCGTTTTCATCAAACTTAGCATCAGCAAGTAGTTTACCATCTTCCTTCCGGATATTCTCCCAAATGCCAATAGGCAGAACCTGAGTAAAGTCCCACCCATCATCCCGCCTGTGCATCCACAGCATTACAGGATTCTTTTTAAACCGTTCCAGGTTAATGCCGTTGGTTAAAATCCGGTAACCACGGTCATTAATCGATTCATCAGAAAGTATAAATGTTTTTGGCATCGCATCAATACATTAATTGTATGATACAATGCTACAACAGGAGGGGGCTTAAATAAAGGACTTGAATTTAATATTCAATGGTTGTCATTTCCGGTGCATTGCGCGTGATGGTGCACCGGTACCCGTTAAACGATCCCGGTTGCCCATCGACATTGCGCGATGCATACAACCGCGCCGGGTAGAATTCATCACCTGCCAGGTGCCTGGTACCATTTGCATCGGTAATCCGGAACTGGGCTTTCCTGTCACTGAGCTCTGCAATCGTTTTATCGGTTTCCTGGTTAAGCCTCGCAATATTGAAATTGGCTGAGAAAGAGTAAAGCAGCCCGGCATTGGTTCGCTGAACTTCTTCCGCAAATTTTCCTGAATGTGGAATCACATCCAGTTCTGAAAAATCAACATCCGGAAGGATCCGGTATTCCACTTTTGTAATAACTCCTGAATTCATGGCAAATGGTTAAATGATTGGTAATCGATTGTACTATAATATTGGTAAAAAGTCTGAAAAAAATTTTAATAAATTGGGTCAGTGGTAAATAGCAGTTCTTTAAACGTTTCCTGCTCCATTTTTCGCCGGTGGCGGTAGTCGAATTTCTTAATTGCATCATAATTAACCGCATTTTTCCGCATGTTTAGTCCTCTTAAAATTGCAGAAACTATTTTATCCTGGCTAAACTTCCTCCGTTCCCCTTCCATGAAGAACTTATGCAGGAATATGTTCATCAGCACGGTCAGTTCATCCTGAATCTGCTCTTCCTCCATTTTCGAAACAGCATAATACCGGTACCGCAAAATGTGGTGATTATTTTTTGTAATAGGAAGGATAAATACAACCGGGTTCTCAATAAATGGACGTGGTTTTGGAAACTCAACCGGCCGCACTTTACTGTAGATGGCCTGCCCTTCCCGCTTGCCCCTGTTTAACAGAATCTCTTTCTGATTTTTGGGCGTTTTGAAAATAAACCGGCAGTAAGCTTCAAGTACCGGATCCAGGTTAATGGTAATCTGAGGTTTGTTTTTTAGATCTACATTCATAAGCTGGCATTTTTGCCAGTGCAACCTGGCATAAAGATAATTTATTCTGTTAAATATAACATACTTATGTATGAAAAAATAAGCCAATCATTCAGGCTCCAGGTTTCCATTCAAAAAAAAACAGGCACACATGAAAAATCCTCCTACATTACCTACATTTCGTATAAATAATTATATATCAATTATTTAAATGTAGGATTTTCTACCTACAAAAGGGGTACTGTAGGTAAGGTTTTGCACCTACACCATTTTTAGCCTACATTGAAGGCTTTTTTACCTACAAAAACAACATTTTTACTACAAGCTACCTACACTTACAAACTGTAAGCTGTTAGATAAAGTATTAAATTATAAGTTTTTATATGTTTTTACCTACAGTTTTGTAGTAAAGTAGGTAACTTTTTTGCATGGGTCGTGAGCCGGAAAAGAAAGTTAACCGGAGCGAATAGTAAAAACCTCATACTCAAAAAAATGACCTGTTTTAGAATGCTGTTTTTCCTACAAATCAACTAATTTTTTAGTTATAGAGTTGTGTATTTTTAGGGCAGGCAGTAAGGTACCCACGCCCGAATACACTTTAAAAGGGGTTCGGGGAAATGGTGGAAAGTTGACTGAAAAAATGAATATCAGGCCAGCTCCCGGCCAATGATTTAATTAAAGGGGGTCCGGGGGAAAATGCAAAAGCCCTGGAGCGCTTTCTGCACTCCAGGGCTTAATATATAAGGTGTCTCCGCTGCGCTCCGACGATTGTTTTACCCGCTATCGCGGGAAGAAGAAACACACGGGTTTGGTCAAAGTTGAATTAAAAATCTCGGTAGATATTACCTACTATTTCACAAGGATTATCCTTTAACCATGTATGTAATGTCATTGGTTCGTAACCGGGTCTATAATCAAATCCTGCTTGTTCTACCACAAAACATCCATTTTTAAATACAACTATACCTTCACAATATCCGTAGCCTTTTTCTTCGCACTTATCTTCATATTTGAAGCGAATAATATCTCTTTCATATATTTCATCGTGGTTTTTATCTACAAGCCCAGAAGATAGCATTAGATCGTACTCATAATAATCCCCAAAACTATCATGGTTCCATGCGTATAATTCACTATCCTCATTTAACTCAACATCAATTCCACGAGTAAAGACATCTGTAATCATTGTCTTTTCATTGACATCCCATGCTCTTAATTTTATTTTTTTCATTTGTTCGTTTTTATTGATTTATAAAACAGTTCGGCTTTTAGTCAATTCTGCCTTTTTAACTGTTCCACCGGTACCGGAGGTGTTTTGTAAAACTCTGTGAAATCACTATTGAAAGATATCCACCCATCATAAGGGAAAGCCCGCATATATTCCTTTATCGCTTCCACAAACTTTTCCTTTGTTGCTTCTTCGGCCAAATCATCTACTTTGTAGCGCTTCCCTGGTTGAATTTTCTCCAGGAACCTCCAAACCCTGCTGTTATAGTTATCTGTACCGGAGTTCATATTGTTAAATTAAAATGGTTTTTCCATATCTAGTTCCACCGGGGACGGGTCACCTTTCAAATCGATGCCCAAATCCTCATACTTGAAGAATACTGCGGGGAGCGGGGTAGTTCCGTTAAACCGCACCTGCTTCTTCCTTCCCTGGCTGTCGCTCATGTCTACATAGTAAGGTTCATTGCTCAGGTAGTTCTCCAGGGTGCTCTTGTCAAGTATCTTTTCATATCCCAGCTTCCGGGCTTCCAGTGCATACACGTGGTGGAACCGGTTCATCCGGATGGCAAGCAGGTCATCCACAAATTTGAAATCACCACGGCTTTCAGAAAGTTCCTTCCGCCCGTAAAGAATTTCAATGATATCCCAGAACTTGGCTATGTCGGTATTGGCTTCCAGGTAACTTGCCTGGCGCTCTATATTGTCATAGAATGCAGCCAGTAACTCATTGTAGGTAATATCGTATTTTACCTTTTCATGATCCAGTAATATTTTCACAACCGTTACCACCCAGGAGGCATTTTTAAGCATCCGGTCCTCAATCTTCTTTGTCTTGAATTTGTTGTAAAAATCGTTGAATACCTGGTCGTATGTTTCATCGTAATGGGTTTCAATCAGCTGCCGGTGGCAAAGCAGTTCCACGGTGATGTTGGTAAGTCCGCGTTCTTCCATGTCCCGGAGCTTCCGGAACTCTGCCCTTTCTTCCGGGGTAAACTTATCCTTGTTAAACAGGAGCAGCATGGCGCGGGTAAACAGTGCATGGTTATCTGTCGGAATTTCTTCCCCCGATACCACAGCTCCGGACAGGATGGGTGTATGCTCTGTCCGCATGTCGTTGCTGAATGCTTTCCTTCCATACCCTATCCGGTCATAAATCTGCTTCAGGGTTTCCTTCGTGTCTTTCGATACCTTCTGATTGGAATATTCATCGAGGTGAATCAGTGCATTTCTTACCTGTGCAAACCGGGTCATGAAATATTTAATGGTCGACTTGCCGGCCAGGCCGATGGGGTCCGACTTCTCCCCAAACATATGCAACAAGCTTTCGCATATGGTTGATTTACCCGTCTGAGGTTTCCCTGCTGCCCACAACAACGGGAATCCGATCCCTGATTTATGGTGGAATACGATGTCCGAGAACAGCGAAGCAATGTAAAAAGCAGCGGCCACCTGTCCATTTTTTCCGTAGCATATACTGAATTGCTTTTTCCACTTCTCAAAGCTGGTGGGTTTGTTTGGCTGGAAGTGACTGAACTTCTTAATGTCTTTATAGGTTTCATAATCCCGCACGTTGAACTTACTCCATGCCGGGAAATAATAGGTTTGTTCGTTGTTGGTTACCATTCCGTATTCATCAACTGGGAGGAATCCCTTACTGGTGACAACTCCGTTACTGAATGCGTAGAACCCATCCATAGGCTGCCAGCCAAGAGTTGAAAGCATCATGGCCGGTTTTTCATGTTTAAAAAGCATGGTCATCAGGTCCAGGAGATCATCTTTACTGCCTTTCCAAATAAAGTCACCATAACTTATCATCAGTGCCTGGAAGTCTGTCACCGAAACAAATGTTTTTGAAGTAATCTCCACAATTCTGGAAACATTCTCATAATTGGTAATCTCTACAATACGCTTCGGATCCTTTTCCGAATCAATCTGGAAGAGAACCCGCATCCGGAAATTCGAAAGCTCCTTAATTCCTTTGTCGGTTACTCTCACCAGACGGCCCATCCGCGCCTCGATGTTCAGGTTCCGGGTGATATCGTCCTCAGTCTGTGAAATGGTGTTATCCGCGTTAATCTGGTAGGTATAGGTAAAGAACTTGAACCGTTTGTTCTGTCGTTTGTGGAGCTCCTGCCGGTAATAATCGTAAAACTGCTGCACATCGGCAATGTGGAAGATCTCCTTAATCCGGTAATCGGCCAGTGCCGAAAGCTTGTATATGCCAAAGAACCGACCCGGCTTGTTTTCTTCAACTGCTTTCTGCAGGTCGCGGTAAATACCTGCCTGCCCGTCCTTATCCTTTACCTTAATTGCAGGCTTTGTTTTCTTTTTGGGAAGGGGGGAACAAATTGCCGAAACGCTTCTGTGCTCCAGGAGCAGGTCATCAAGTCCCAGTTTCCGATCCGACTGCTTGTGGGGGTGCGCGAGGTACACATCAGCAAAAGGTTCAAACAGCGTTTTTGCCATTAACGAAGCCCGGTAAAACACATTAGGCCGCGATGTTTCCGGTTTATCCTTCTTTTCTGAAAGGTCAAATAAATCTGAATCCAGTATAACAACTACCTTCTTAACGTTACAGGTGATAAGTACCTCCTTAAGCTCTTTCCGTAGTTTTGGCAAGTCGTTTTCCTTATCCTTCGTGTTCGGCTCTTTATACCCGGTCAGTCCGTTCATGCCAACTATGGGCATTCCACAGTTCACCCATCCAGATAAAGCTTTTTTGAACCCTTCGATAACATAAAGCACCGGGACCTGCTTTTTCTGATTAAAAGCATCAACCACTGCCTGGGTAAACAGTAATCGGGTGCCGGCTCCTTTCACAGGTGTGTATTTGGCCGGGCCATCGTTGGTAATCTTCGGTTCCTGCCATCGGGTAAGGTACCAGTCACGGATTTTTACATGCGGTTCCTGTCCGTAGGTATAGGTTTCGATGTCACCGCTAATGATTTCAGGCACATAAAACCGGATGTTTCCATCATCATCCGGGTGCATATACCTGCCGGTTCCGGTAACGCCGTCACGTACATAGGTGAACTCGTTCTTTTCGAGCGGAAGGCCAACTTCAGTCAGCTGGTCAAGGAAAAACTTATACTTTTTATTATCGAGGTACTTATCGTAAGTATTTTGTTCAGACATAAGAGCTGGTTTGCTGTTGTTATTTAAAATGATTGGTGACTGGATGTTAACAGGGTTACTGTTCCATTTCAATAGCTGATTCCAGGAAGCTTGCCTGAATTTTCAGCTTAATGTAACAGCCTAAACTGCTGTAATCAATTGACACAACTTCATAAATTTTATTGTCGAACGCAGCTTCCAAATCTTCAATAACTTCAGCATTGAAGTAATAGAATCCATCTTCTTTCCGTAAGTCACCTATAAATTTAAGGTTTGATAAATGCTGTATAATGTAATCTCTGATTTCGTTCATTTCTGTTTGATTTATAGTTTATCTATTTCCTTATTAGGGCATTTAATCTCTGTGGCGTTCGCCATTCTGATCGTGTGGTAATTCAAGGCAGGTAAAGTAGTTTTTTCACAAATTCCCGGACCAAATCCCGGATGATGTTTCATAACTTCCTCGCGCTGGCAATCATCGCTCATGCAGGCATGGTAAGGGCAACTCCATTTACTGGTCTTGCATTTCATATCATTGTTCCTTCATTTCATCAATGAACATGACACTTGGATTTAATCCTCCGGAGGAAACATCAAACCGTTTAACCTGGACAACATTTAAGCTGCAGGTTCCTTCAATGCCCAAATGCCTTGATTCAATAGTTGGAAGCTTGCTCTTCCAGTGCGAAACAACAATGTCATGGCAGCGCTTATGCTTTTCATTGATTTCAGCAACCTTCTGCTTAAAGGTTTCAACCAGCTCTTCCATTTTAATCTCATCGAGCACAACATGATTGTACTGTGCTGCAAATTCAGAAGCTTCAGCATGAGCTTTGTTTTTTGGACTGTAGAAAGTTCCATCGATAAAGTAATGTTTCATAATTATTGATTTTGAAGTTGTTTTAATTCCTCTTCTTTTTCGGCAATCCGGTTCCGGAGAAAGGCAATGTCAGCAGCCCGTTTTTCATCTGATTTCACCAGGCTATATCTATAAGGACGCTCTTCAAAAGAAAGGTGCTGATTAAGTATCCGGATATCATCTTCCAGCCTGAATATTTTCCGTTCTGTATCGGTCATAGTGCTGCAGTTATTTCATTCTGTTTCTCCATCACCGCCTCAATCAAATCCCACTGAGGCAGGTGTTCAAAATTCACAACCTTCATCCTTTCGGCAAGGCTCCACAGCTCAAATGCATTCATGTCCTGGAGTTCTTTTTTTGTATAAATCCGGTCCACATTTGCTTCTTTAAAAATCACATACATACAATCACCATATTGCTGGTCGCGGCACAATCCCCACGATTCCACGGTGCAATCATGACATGGTACTTTCATCGCTTCGCCTCCTTCTTCTCCACATAAATAAATACCTCTGAATTCTTAATCTCAAAGTATGGCTTCCGCTTGCCCATAAGGTCCCCATCGAGCGCCCGGCTAATCATGCTGTCAACCTTTGCCCGAGAATCCACATACTGAATGGTGTCTTTTTCTGCTCTTATACTTACCAGGTACTGGCCGGCATGCTTTGAACCGGCACAGGAAGCCAGCAGCAACAGAATTGCAATTAAAATAGACACAGGATGGCTGTGCTGTTCCTTCCGGCGAAGGAACCGGAACAATGCCCAGGTAACTGCAGCACCTGTAATCACAGATGTAAGTATAATTTCAAACATTATATACCTCCTTGTAAAGGTTCCAGAATGTGAGGGCAAATACACCCACAATGGAGGCAATCATTATTGCCAGCAAAATGCGTTGTGCGAGGGTGAGCCTGTCGTCAGGCTGTTTTTTTACTTTTGTTTTCATAAATTCTTTTTTCCGGTTTAAAAATGCCGGCGGCTGCCTCTCCATCATTGCAGCACGCCGGTCAATCATTCATCAATCTAACTTAAGCCCGGGGCAGCAGCCTCTCAATATCGTTTTTAAGTTTTACGAGCTTCCGTTTTTCAATTCTCAGTTCAGGAGATACGTCAAGCGGATATTCAGCAAATATTTTGCAGATGCCTTCATAAAGTCTTTCTGCAGTAACCAGGTCGCAATGTATTCCCACCTGTCCGGGGCCTGTTATTTCTGCATATATGTAATCCATAAATTTTTCTGTTAAAAGTTCCCGGGGCCACTGCCCCGGGAGTTTGGTTGCACTGATCGTTTATATATTTGATAAAATTCCAATGATTAAAATAACCCCCAGGCCAATCACACAGAAGAGAAATATCTTTCCTGAATCTTCGTACTGCCTTGACTGTTTCCCCTGCAGGTAGTTCTGATGAAATTCGTTTTCATACTTTTTCATACTGTTCAATTTTCAAGTAATTCTCTCAGCTCATTATGCCGTTTTCGATTGCGCGCCGGCATCAGAATTCTCAGTTCCGGAGCCTTGAGCTGAAGGTACTGGCGCATCTGGTCACTTGATGCAATTGTTACAAGTGCATTCTCAATGTTTGCCAGTTCCTTTTTTGCAAAATCGGTGGGAACATATCCTTTCCCATGTCGCAGCAGGTATTCGCGCTGGCTCTTAATGCTCCGCAGCAAATTTTTGCCGCGATTCAGGTACGATAATTTATCCATTGTACTTTTAGTTTTATGGCCGGAGCTGCATTCCCCGGCAGGTTTAAATTGTTACCGGTGCGGGAGTCGAACCCGGCTTGTAGCTAAATTCCTGAAAAGAGCTACCGGTAAACCGGGGCGGCTGTTAAAACAGAATATGTGATTTACAAACAATGAGAAAGGCGCCGCCCCGGGTATGGGAAACAGCAGGAACCACAATCGAGCAAAATCAAATCAATACAGAATAAATATCAAACCAATCCGGTCCCTGCTGTATGTTGTTATTTCAAAATTTTAAAGAACGTGGGTGTTAATAGCTTCTAAAACCCAGTCTTATCCAATGCTACCCCTGATAGATGGAATTTCTTCTATTATTACAAGACTGTAGTCGTGTTCTTGTTGTGGATTAGGGATTAATCCAAACTCCCCTTTAAGTTTTATCAGTTTTCCACTATCATTCCAGGAGGCAAACCTTTTTTCCTGCTTGTGTTCAATCCACCCTTCAAAAACCCAATTGTTTTTTTGTAAATCATAAACCTTACGTTTAACCAAAAAATTTGCATTCGAACGGGTTGTTGCATGGCTGACAAATTGATCTGACGATTCAAAAGAGGTTGGTATTTTATAAAGTTTAATAAAGCAGGTGTTCAGCTTTTGGGCGATAGCTATTGCAGCTTTCAAAGATAAAGTTGAGTAATATCCTTTTTCAAAAGCGATATATGATCCACGTGACATACCTGTTGCTTCAGCCATTTCAATTTGAGAAATGTTTTTCTGCCGGCGCAACTCTTTTATCTGTTTAAAAGGAATGTGTGTGCTATTAAAATCCATTGATTCATTTTCTTCTTCATAACCAACCAGGGTGTATAAATCGACTTCTAATAATTTTGCAATTTCTTCAACCCTGGATAAAGTCAGTTTAGTTTCTCCTCTTTCTATTTGACTATAACTTACTTGAGAAAAACCAAGTTTTTCAGCCATTTGAACTTGAGAAAAACCTTTCGCTTTCCTTAAATCTGCTATCCTTTTTACAATTTTTTCCATTACTATTTCAAATTTTTGTAATCATGTATCAATTCAGATCGCAATAAAAACCTTGTACGTCCTTTCCCATGTACTCTTATTTTATTTTGAGTGATCCATTTTAAAATAGTTGGATAGCTTACATCAATAAAATTTGCACCTTCCCCAACAGTCATTTTTTCATCTTGAAAACTTGGAATAGGTTGAGAAACAGAATATTTTTCAAGCATTATTATTAAAGCCTGGGCAATTTCTTCAGCAGTAGTATAAATAATTACCTTTTCCATATTAAATTCCCATTTCAGCAGCTTTGGCTGCGAGCTGCGCCACATTACGGGCACCAAACTTTTCTTTAAGTTTTTCGTACCGGCTTTTCATGCCGCCAATTGATACATATAAAATTTCGGCCGATTCTTCGATTGTGTGTCCATTGCGCAAAGCATCAAGGCTTTTTACTTCATAATCTTTCAGTCCGGCAGCAACCGAACAGAATTTTCCCCTGTGTGGACAATCGTAATCTTTACATGAGTTATTAAAGTAATCGGGGGTAAAAGTGTCGTTTATAAAGTCGGGAGCATCATCCAGGGCTCCAAGCACACATTTATACCATAATTCAAATCCATTCGAGAAAGAGGTTACACCTTGTCGTTTGAGGTAGTGCTGACTTTGCTTATCAGCCATGAAAGCATTTGCAATCATGCGCTGAATGGCCCCCGGAGCATCGTCAAAAAGCATTGGATTACCGTCACACAGAACCCACTTTTCGTTGTTGTGCCAAAAAGCTTCAACTCCGGATAAAATTCCGGCTGGTAATTTGGTTTTCATTTCGGTTTTTTGCAGTAACTTTGTTTCCATATAATTGATTTTATAAGCCCGCCAGTAGTCCTGCAAAGATTCGGCGGGCTTTGTTTATTCTTTCATATCCATCTCAAGCCTGTCGTTGATTGCAAGCTTCACATAGGCACTTTCACTCATATTAAGTTTTATCGCCATTTCTTTTACCAGAATTTTCATTCTGGTAGGAACCTTAGCACTTAACATGATGTCGGATTTCTCGAGGTGCAGATTCAGCTTTTTTCCTGTTGTGGCGTTCATTATTTATTATTAATTTGTTATGACAAACGTAAACAAAAGAATGACACAAGTCAAGATAAAAATGACTATCAACCACAATTTAGAATGAATCTAAAGATAACCGACATTTACGAAAACCTTGAGAGCTATCGGAATTTCAAGGGGTTATCCCAAACAGAAATGGCTGAAATAATAGGTTTATCCAGCAAACAAGCCTATTCAAATATGGTCAAGAATAAAACAATGAAGCTGGTTTATCTTGTCCAGTTACTTAATAATACTGATATATCACCTAACCAATTATTTGGAATTTCAACCAGAAATGAAGAAATAAAGCCAAATATCAGTGAACCAGAAATCAAAACCTATTCATGTCAAGATTGCATTTCAAAACAAAAGGAAATCGATGCATTACAAAAGGCTCTGGAGGCAAAAGAAGAACTGCTGCAGATGTACAGAGATAAAAAAGAGAACTGCTCTAAGAGTAGTGCATAGGAACGGGAGTATACAAAGAGAATAAAAGGAATTGTAATAATTAATGAAATGATCCACAACTGCGCCGGTTCAGATCCAAAACCACGCAAAAAACACCCGTTACAGCACATTTAATTATTTGATATTCAGATATGGAAAAATTAACAAACAAGTCCTGCCCCCGCTACCAAGTTTTAAGTAACTTACAAAAAGCCAGTATTTTATATTGGCTTTCATTTTTTCAGGTGCGCCACAAACGCGCCATCACATACAGGTTGCACTGGTCGAACAAAAAAGTTTGACTTATGCATGAATTTGCCCTACCTTATCGCTATGCCCAACGCTCCCAGGGAGCAACCAGGGAATATGTTTTCTTCTCAGCTGTGGATCCGGCAACCGGACAAATGCGGAGGAAACGTTTTTACATCGACCACATTCGGGATTCAAAGCTACGCGACCGGCACGCAAAAAAATTAATAGATCATATTAATACGTTGCTCGATGCCGGCAAGAATCCATTCGTTGAACAGGACAATTCAAAGAAGTACACCACAATAGACAAAGCCCTTAAATTCGTCATCGACTTTAAGAACCTGTACATCCGGAAGCGAACAAAGCACTCTTTTGATTCCAGGCTACATGTCCTGCGGGAGTGGCTTGAGAAAAAGAAACTGCTGCAGAAGTATATTTTTGAATTCAATGACGACCTGGCACTGACATTCATGAATGATTTAATAACGAAAAGGAAGATATCAGGCCGGACATATAATAATTATCTTATCGATTACCGGACCTTCTTCAATACCCTGGTTAAAAACAAGTACATTGTTACAAATCCCTTCCATGCAGTTTCCAGGATGCCAGAACAGGAAACCGATAAACGAGCTTTCCGGGAAGAGGAAGCAACCAGGTACTTCACGTTTATAAAGCAAAATGACTATGATTTTTACATTCTCAGCCTATATTGCTACTACCTGGCATTGCGACCGGCCGAAATCTGCAGGCTAAAAATATCCGACTTTTGGCTGTCGAAGGGAGTTGTTATTGTGCCGGCCAGTAAATCCAAAAACAAAAAAAAGCGAATAGTTCCTATAGCTGCACCATTCCTGAAGCTGCTTAAGGTATATTTTCAGAACCTTCCCTCCGGATTCTATATCTGTTCAAAAGGATTCAAGCCCGGCCACCTGTTTGAACACTCTACAAGAATAGCCGAACACTTCAGAATAATTGCGAATCAGATGCAGATACCGGAAGAGGTAAAGTTCTACAGTTTGAAAGATACCGCTGCTGATCGACTCATAGAGAAAGGATTCAATACAAAAACAATCAGGGATCTCTTTGGGCACAGCTCCATCGCAGTCACGGATGCTTATTTAAAGAAGTTCCGCAACACGATTGATGAACGATTAATCAATGAATTCCCGGAACCAAAATAGAAAAACCCCGGCTTCATCAAACCAGGGCTCTATCAACCTAAACCTAAACTAAACCAAAAACCAAGTACAACAAGTTACAACAAAAAATGAAATTAAAAAGCCCCGGCACCTCTGTACCGGGGCAGATTCAATTAAAACCTAACTAAAATCAAAAACTATGAACAAAAATTCTATATAATAAATAGGTTGAATTCAAATGTTCATATAAAACAGCAGGTAGGAAAGGACAAAAACCATATCTAAATCCACAGTTTCCCTGGCCTCCTCTACATCACATTCAAATACTATTGAATTATCACGCTTCAACTGGTAAACTCTTTCCGTTAGCAGGTCGTTTTTTAACAACCGGGCTTTTCTTTTCTTCCCATTTTTAAGCAAAAGCCAGTATTCTTCCATTACTCAAAATTCTTTGATGATACCCTTTAACCCAAAGAAAATTTTTAAACCCCCAATAATACCAGCCACAACAACTGTCCAAAAGAACCAGAATGTAAATTCATAAAATCCCGGAATATATTTCACCGGCACCACAACCTTTTCCTTTATGTCCTTAATGCCATTATTAACCTTAACCGAATCCTGAAACCGCCACCAAAATGTACTATCCTTCAACCAGGCATCTGCTCCCAAACCAGAATGATTAACCCAGGCATGCATGGCTATAATTCCAAATTCTTTATAAGTGGTATCCATCTGCGCAACCTGCTTCTCCTTCCCGCTAACCTTATCAATTATGGTTATTATATTAACTGAATCCCTTATTCGCACTGAATCTCCGTAAAACGGCACCGGAACCTCCACCGGCCGGTCCACATAAATCGTCGTATCCCGGTATTCTACTTCCCGTTCCCGCTCAGTCCCGCAAATCCTCAGGAACTTATCACAGTTCCGTTCAATCTTCCCAACCGTAAGGCAACTCTGAAGCCCCACTATAACGGCAAAAATTATAATCAGCTTTTTCATGACAGAAACTCCGTTGATACGTCAAAACATGGACATGCTTTCCCTGGTGCCAAGTCACGATGGCCAACAACCCTGGCCGATGGGTATTTCTTCCGGAGTTCATTTACCAGCAAACGCAAAGCATTACGCTGCTCATAGGTCCTGTTGTCTTCCGGTTGACCATTTGCGCCCTTTCCTCCAGCGTAGCAGATTCCAATTGAATAGCCATTATGCCCGGCAACATGCGCCCCCATCTGGTCCTCTTCTCTACCGGGCTCAATAGTTCCATCCCGTCTCACCACGTAATGGTAACCTATTCCATTCCATCCCCGGGCCTTATGCCACTTGTCAATCTCTGTCCGACCAATATCCATGTGCGCATAAGTATCGGCACAGTGGATTACTAAATAATCAATGTGTTTCATGTTCGGCTGAATTTTGGTATTGAATTCCTGAATTTTCAGTTGCTTTAGCAGTGAAATATTTTCCTAGTCCCAGGAACACATCCCACTTGGTAATATGATATAAGTTATAAGCAATCTTCGCCAAAAGAATTCCGGACAAGAACCAGCCAATAACGATGTAGGAATGCATCGTATTCTGGTCATACACATCATCCCACATAAATGCTAGCATGATTAATACCAATGAACCTCCCAATCTGGGCACTGTGGTATTCCATATCTTTTTTTGTGAAAATGCCGCTTTATGAAGTTTACGTGCAGCCAAAAAGCCGCATACAGCATCGGCAACAAAAAATAGTACAAGTAGCAGGAAAATGTCTTTTATCGGGATGAAGTATCCGAGAATTGTCATGAAAGTTCCTGATACAAAGCTCCAGGCAATTTTTAGCCAGTCGGTGGTAATGTCGTTCATCTTCAGCTAATTTTTATAACGAAGATAAATGCAACTGTAGTGAAAAGAAAGGACAAAAAAAGCCGCCACGGAAACGAAGCAGCTTTTTAAGTCGCAAAATTTTATCGTAACTAATATACGGAAATGTTACATAAAATACAAATTACTCTTTTGAATAAGGCGTTACAAAAAGGGCAGACTTCACCCAAAAGTCGAAATGTTTTCAACTCAAAGTATAATACCTGTTAATCTTCCTAATCGTAGTTGTAAACGGCAACTCATTTTCATACTTTTCAAGTTGGTCGAGCAAAACATCGCTGCCTGTGAAGAATACCTTTGGCTGGCATTTTTCGTTTTCCCTAAATTGTACTGTTGCATAGTTTCCGTTTTTATTTTTACTAAATTTTGAATCTGAAACCCGAAATGCTAATATTTCAAATTTCCTTATTCAATAAGTCGTCAAGCTTTTCCTTCGCTCCTTCAAGTGGAGTTTGTTCCTTTGCAAAATCACTAAACTTCTTCATTTAAGGGTTTAATAATTCCGATTTCTAATTCGGGGTCAGTCTGTATATGCTGGTGTTCGGGTTCAATATAACCTAACCAGGTAGTTACCATTTCAATTCCGTTCTCTACAGTAATCTCATAGGGGCACATGAGCTTCATAACCCTGTCGGCAAGTACCTCGTATTTTCCTCCTGATAGAGCAAAGGATAAAGGCATTTTAATTCGAATCAACTGTCTTTCATAATGTTCTATCAAATCTGCCTTTAGTGTTTTCCCTGAAGCTACTGACTTGGCCAAATTGCGCCATTCCTGGAATTTAAGATATTCAGAAATATCCTTTCGCTGTGCGTAGTTAGCCAATATCGCTTCCGCTTCATCTTGTGTGTAACGGCTTCGAATAACCCCCGCTACTATCGCTGCTAAATCCTGACTGTTGACGTTTGTGTAATCATAATTCCAATTCTCAACAATCTTTCCATCCTCTGTTGTAATATCCTTTCTTTCGATATTCCAACGCACCTGAATTTGCCTGCCTATTGCCTGAAGTGCATTAGGCTGACTGTTTGAACTTCCTGTCATTTTTAAAGTATTTATTCGTTAATTTATAAGCATCTGCGTGTTATTATTCTGTCAGGATAGAATGGAAGCTTATAGATTTCCCTTGTTTTACCTCCCGAAATTCTTGTAAATACTTCATACTTGCTTGTTTTAAAAGTTTTATTTTGAAGCATATTTTTGATTTCAGATAAATAATAGTCAGGGTTGGATTCAACCATCCTTACTTCCTGATAATACTTTTTCCCTTTTTTCGCATTAACGAACGCTACCCTTATATTTTCATCTTTAACCATATCTTCAAATAATCTACTTTTTCTTTTCATCTGCTATCATTTCTGGAGCTTTCACTTTCGTTACCAACACCTTTTGATTCTTTTTTTATTTTTTACCAAGTGGTAAGGCACTGTATTTAGTTCTTTAATAGCTTAGCTGCGAACCGTTATTCGAATTGGCATTCGACAAGTCGTTATTCGAATTACGCGCTGCGACACCCGATTTACCGCCATTATTCAGATTGCCACCAGCGTGAACGACACGAACAAACGCAGTAAATACAGATACCTATGTCTTAATTAGGGGTCGGCGCAGAGCCGCGAACCGATAAACGAAAAGGCATTCGACAAGCCGACATGCGAAGCACGCGCCGCGACACCCGAAATACCGCCATGATCCAGAGTGCCACCAGCGAGAACGACACGAAGATAGTCCCTTGAAGCATCGTCTAAATATGACCAGAAATAATCGGTTATATATGTACTGGAATTGCCTCCTTGTGTTCGTGGCATTAACCCTTTTTGTAAATTCATTATGTAACTTTCATTACTTGCGCCCGGTAGAAGTATTCCTAAGTCCTCGTAATTAGCAAGTATTGAATTAACGTTTGCTGTAAATTTAGAGGGGTCAGGTGTTGCATAAAACTTATTTGTAGAAGCAATCCTGCCATCTGCGGCTGCTCCCCAAGTGAATTTCCAAACATGACCAAAAATATTTTCAATCCACAAGAAAGAATTGGCAATTTTTCTTTCAGCTGAACTCCACCCTGTTGTACCTAAGTCAGCATCTAATCCTGTTGGGTCATAATCTACACTTCCTTGATGAGACACAAGGCCATCGCTTCTGCCTGTTTTCCTTTGAAAAGACGCATCGTAACTGCTTCTGTTTGTGTAACCAGGTATTCGTGATTGAACATCGTATGTTCCAAAGTAAACATAACTTAACAACTGTAGTAAATGACTCCGCCAGTGGTCATATCCATGCCACTTGGCCCCTCTCGCTTGCGCTCTTGCGTGAAATGTATCAGCAGAGATTGAATGTAATAAATTCACTCCTGATACACTTTGTAATACATTCCCTGCTCCGTTGCTACCCTCATACCTGCCAATGTAAATATGTTCTCTCCCTGCTCCGTATGCGAATTTAGGATGAAGAACATAACCCTGACGGGCATAATTAGCAACCCCTAAAAGGTTCAGATTCCCCTGTGCATCAAACCCCTCTTTATACCACAGTTTTTTTATTTTTGTCATTACCTGCCCCTGTGTACCATCCAGCACTGCCCCCTGCGCAATAGCCTGATTATTCCAATTCGCTATCACAGCGTTCTCAGTCAAATCATCAGCAAGCAAAACCAACTCCGCAGTTTCAGCAAAAAATGGAGACAGCCACATGGGTTCAGGAGACAACAATGTAAAATCAGTTGACCCATCATTTGGAGTTGCAAACTCAATATATTTTTTGTTCAACTTTGCCCCTTGTCGGTACTTTCTGCACCGTGTTCCAACTGATATAAAATTATTCATATCTTATCCTTAATATCCAATTTGAACATTCTGCAGGGATTCCCCCGTTTCTGTCTCAACATTCCCGGCATCGGCAATAATTGCACGTAACGGCATCGGATATGGTCCGTCTGTAAATTGCCACACAACCGGTTCTTCAGCTAACCAGGGAAGCACCTTTAACGTAACAGGTACCGGGCTGCACACTACAAACGGCTGTTGTTCTGCTTTTTCATCTTCCTTTGCGAACTTCGTAAACTTCTTCGCTATGTAATCAGCAGTGATGTCCGCAACTTCCGGGATTGAAATTTCAGTAATAACCTTGTTATAATATCCGCCTTCCAATATTGCATCCATTTTTGTAATATTAATTTTATTCAAATCTAATCCTTAATTAGCCCTCTGGAAAGGACAAAATTTACGTATATATATTTTGAATTACACCATCTGTCACCTCTACAATCACATTCTGTGTCACAGGAATAAAAAAACCGTTCGTCAAAGTGTTGCAGGCGTCATGGTTGCTGAAATAAATTGTTTTCCCTACGTCAATCGACTCTACACGAAAGGCAACCCCCGCGAATTCAAAATCCGTTGAACCTCTTTTAGCAAGTGCATCTTCTGCTTCTGCTAAAGATTTATAGAAATCGGTCCATTCGGTTTCTGGTTTTTCTCGTATTGCGTATAAAATAGAAATATTAGTAAGTCCTGAAGGACTAATACATACCTGGAAAGGAGTCACATCACTGTACGTAATTCCTGCTTTTGTTTTGACGTAAGTTCTGATGTACAAAATCTGGCCCGGGATAGCGTGTGTATAGGGGGTTGTTGCAGATGCATAATACCTGACGAATGAGGTCGCACTCCAAATTATATTTTGATGTCGCGTAGTGTTAGCTGTTTGTATAACCTCTACTCCGTCAACATCTTCCAGTTTAGGGTCATTGTTTGTGTGCGACCTTATAAATCCTCTTTCTGTGACTGATAGTCCATTTCCATTCGCATTCATGTCAAACCTTATGATATATTGTCTGAACACAGAGGATGAGTAGGTCGCATACTCATAATACACATTGAAATGCGTTATAAAAGGTAGGGGTATTTCTCCTGAATTATGTGTCCTGAAAAAGTTCATTATACAGCTTGTAATTTATAATTTGTTGTCCCATTTATATACACATACACACCGTCATAATACCAGCTTAGAACCACCCTGTTTCCTACCAGCATCTCATCTATTTGTCCGTCAGTGATAATAAGATTTGGAGCTGCATAGATGTAAGTTGTCCCGTAAACAAACTTGAGTTTAAAGGCCGTCCCAACGTTGCCGGAAATTCCTACTGAAAGATTTCCTGATTGCCCGACTGGTACATTCTGTAGCGTGATTTGAGTATTAGCAGAAATAGTAATTTTTGCATTCAAACCATTAACCATGTTCCAAGTCGGATTTGTCCCGGTCAGCTGCTGTACGCTATAATTAGTCAAGCTCTCAAGCTTGCTGTGGTCATAAGTTGATTCATGTGTGTTTATAGCATCTGCTGCCGTCCCTGCCGGGTCGTAGTCTCCACCGGAAGG
>OBJA01001007.1_pt1 | contig 21253 bp, 17 predicted proteins | sample 1519751 | NCBI WGS metagenome assembly OBJA01 (sample SAMEA3881238, study PRJEB22517) | soil metagenome | biome: lake sediment; feature: soda lake sediment; material: sediment, water from around vicinity | place: India | collected 2013-12-23 | depth 3 m
TAAACCAGTCGGGTATTTTAAAATGAACTTCGGGAAAAACTTCCTTCTCTACCGGGTTGGTTTTCATAAAGTCGATCACCCGCGGCTCCACATTTTTTCTATACCGGTCGTACCAATCTTCGGGCGAAATTTTGCGGCGGCGGATGCTTTTTCCAAAGGGGTTAACCATCCTGGTTTCGATGATCCGGAGTGGCTGTTCTGTCTGTACGTTGCCACAGCTCAGGCATTCAGCCTCATCGGGATTGATATAGTTGGCCTGATTTTTAAAATAAGTGATGGCATCCATGGGGTTTCCAAAAAAAACAACCCGTCCGCCTTTGTCCATCACGATAATGCGGTCAAACAGTTTGTAAATGTCGCTGGAAGGTTGGTGGATGTTGGCAAAAACCAGCTTCCCCTTCAAACATTGCCTTTTCAGCAAATACATCACCTTTTCCGAGTCAGCCGACGATAAACCCGATGTTGGCTCGTCAACAAACAAAATGGCCGGTTCGCGCATTAGCTCCAGTGCGATATTCAACCGTTTTCGCTGACCGCCGCTCAGTATCTTTTTCAGCGGACTGCCAACCACGAGGTCGCGTGCTTCCACGAGGTCGAAATCGTTCAGGGCTTGTTCAATCTTCGCCTCAATTTCTTCGTCAGTCATATTTCCGAAGCAGAACCGGGCGTTAAATTCGAGGTTTTTATAAACGGTCAGCTCTTCCAGCAGCAAATCGTCCTGCGGAACGTAACCAATAACCCCTTTCAGCAGTTCTTCATTTCGCGGATCGTGCAGGTTGTAACCATTCACGGTGATGGTGCCCGAGTTGGGTTTCAGCTTGCCGTTCAGCACGTTCAGCAAGGTGGTTTTCCCGACGCCGCTGCCGCCCACGATACCAACCAGGTCGCCCGAACGTTCCTGAAAACTGAGCGGGTGCAGGCCATAGTTTTTCCGGGTGAAACGGTATTCGATGTTTTCAACATTCAAAACAATGCGTGGTTTGCCTTTTTCCTGGATGAAACGGGTCATCACGCTGCTGTAATAAATCGGGATGATGCGCGATGTTTTCAGGATGCCACCCGGCGGAAAAACATACAGCCGGTTCTGGGTCAGGCGGTGCCCGTTGAGGTACATGTTTCGCGGCCCCCAGTATTTAAAAAACAAGGTGTTAATGCTGCCAATGCGAATCAGTTCCAGCTCCACCTGCTGGTTTTCGCGATAAAGGTGTTTGATGTTTTTGTCGTGGTACCCGGGATTGCCATTGACCACAAACAGGCTTGATTTGTCTTTTACCTTTTCGATGGAGTAAAGGTAGAAACGGTAGAGGTTGTCGTATTCGCGCGGGTTAATTTTCAAACCTTTGGCAACCAGGTTGACTGTTTTCAGGTCATCAATTTTGAAGTTGCCTTCTTTTTTGATGAAGTTCAAAAGCTGTGCGACAATCATAAAACGGATGCCCAGGTCGAACTGGCTCACAATGTCGTCGCAGATCCTGTTGATGTATGTTTTATTGATGAACCGGCTGCCTTTACCGCTTTCTTCGTAAAGGATGTCGCGGTTGGTAATGTGGTAATGCTGAACAAAATCGAGGTAATGCTGGTGATAAACCTCGACCAGTTCGCGGTTAAAATTTTCATTCAGGAATGACTCAACCAATGACGATGATTTCGCTTTGGAATCTTCGTCGTGGTAATCGGTAATAATTGCAAACAGCCGGATCAGTGTTTCAATGATACCTTCGTACATAAGCCTGAAAAATTAAGAAAAAACGGGTTTCTGAATTGCCGGGGAAAGCGGCGAATTACAAAAACCCGTTTTGTATTTCGAATAAATGAACTTTACTGGACAAATTTTTCCCTCATCGCGTCCACCAAGCCGGTCAGTTTTTCGACCTGCGTTTTCGTCATGGAGGTAGCGCCTTCTTCGAGAGCAAATACTTGGTTAATTTTCACGATGTCCTGGTATACATCTTTCAGTAATTCAGAATCTTTATAATCGACCATCATTGATTCCAGCTTTTTTAAAGGTTCTTTCTGGAACAAAATGGCTTTGATGAGTTCAGGGTTTTGAAAGGTGTTTTCAGAAACGTGCAGGGTCAGGTACAAACCTTCGATGACCGTGCCCGACAAAACCAGGTACGAAACTTCGGTGCGGCCCTGCTGGTTCAGGTGCGAGTAAGCATCCTGAAACATGTTGGTGATGATATCTACCAGTTGTTCTTTGTTGTCGAGGTTGGCTTCGATCTGTTCGGGTAAATTTTCATTGAAAGCCGACGACAGATCAAGTTCCCGCACCAAAGTTTCGCTGGCTTTGAAATAATTTTGCACATCGCTTTTCTGGTTGTAGGTGGTGGCATAGGCCAGATCCGCGGTGTAAATGCCCAGGTTGACAGCGCGGTCTTTTTCTGAAAAATAGTTGGCTGCTTTTTCCGGGTTGTTGGTCAAACCAACGATGTAGCTGGCTTCAATTTCATTCAGCATATTGGTAACTTCAAACGCCGATGCCAACGGGTAAGAATATTCCCTGATTTCTTCTTCAATAGTTTCTTCCATTACCTCGGGGCCGGCTTTTTTTTCTTTTTTGCCGGTGCAGGAAAAAGCAAAAAATCCTGCTACTAAAGCCAAAGAAACTAATTTGCAAGTACTTGTAATTCTCATGTGTCTAGTTTTTAGATATAAGTAATTTATCTTTTTCGAAAGAATAAGCTAAAATAATACAAAATTGTTGCCCGCCGTACATTTTAAAAATGATTTTTACAGGAAGCCGGCATTGGCAGGCAGCCGCGGATCACGACAGTTTTGAACTAATCAGTTTGATAAACTCCTCGCGGGTGGCTACACGCCTGAATGCCCCGGTAAAATCGGAGGTGGTCGTGATGGAATGTTGTTTCTGTACGCCCCGCATTTGCATGCACAAATGTTGCGCTTCAATAACAACTGCAACACCAAGCGGATTCAGGGTTTTCTGAATACATTCCTTGATTTGCAGCGTCAGCCTTTCTTGTACCTGCAAACGCCGCGAAAAAGCATCGACCACCCTGGCGATTTTGCTCAGCCCGGTGATGTAGCCATTCGGGATGTAGCCCACGTGGGCCTTGCCGATAAACGGCAGCATGTGGTGCTCACACATCGAATAAATTTCAATGTCTTTTACAATAACCATTTGCTGGTAATCTTCTTTAAACATGGCCGATTTCAGCATTGCTTCCGGGTCCTGCTCGTATCCCTGAAGCAAAAACTGCATGGCTTTTGCGACCCTGACCGGAGTTTTTTCCAACCCTTCGCGGGTCGCGTCTTCGCCGAGCAAAGTTATGATCTCGCGGTAGTGTTCGCTGATCTTTTCGATATTTTTGCTGTCAAATCTTTCGATGCGCCGGTAACCGGCTTCGTCACCGTTAAATGAATCTTCCATTTGGTCATCTTTTTTACCGGAGAAAAACCGCCGGTAATTTTCTATCACAAAAGTAAAAACTTCCGGCCAGAATAAGCCCTCGTTCCCTTTTATACTTTCTGCATGTTAAATTTCCGATTTTTAAACTGAAACACCCTTCCCGTTCAGATTTTGATCAGCCCAAACCACCATCTCGTTCGCCATCTTCAGCAAAAAGAACATTCAATCACTAAAAAAAGGTGTTCATTTTCATTCAATTTAGATAAATAATTAAATTTGCACCTGCTGAGTGATTGGTTTACGGTTGGTTTTTGAAGAACGCTTGTTTTTTTTATTTTTTATGAATGCAATATTTTAACAGTTTTTAAGTTCTTTCATTAACTCGCTGAAAACGGATGAAGATAAATCTATTCTTATGATAGTCGTTACGGGTGCTGCAGGCTTTATCGGTAGTTACATGGTTGGAAAACTCAACCAAAAAGGATATCAGGATCTTATCTTAGTTGATCAATTTAATGACCCGCTAAAAATCTCCAATTACATTTCAAAAACTTACAACAGCCTCATTGACAGGGATGTTTTTTTTGAATGGCTTGATGATAATCACCAGCTTGTACAATGTGTGATCCACCTGGGCGCACGCACCGACACCATCGGGCAGGAACCTGAAATATATAAGCAACTGAATTTCGATTATTCAAAACGGATTTGGAACAGTTGCATCCGGTATGATTTGTCGCTGATTTATGCTTCTTCGGCATCAACTTACGGCGACGGCGAATTTGGATTTGACGACGACCACTCGCTTGTTGGCAAGTTTAAGCCGCTGAATTTATATGCGCAGTCGAAACACGATTTCGACCTTTGGGCGCTGCATCAGGAAAAGAAGCCGCATTACTGGGCCGGGCTGAAGTTTTTTAATGTTTTTGGGCCGAACGAATACCACAAAGGGCGAATGGCTTCGGTTGTTTTTCAGGCTTTTAACCGGATATCAGAGACCGGAAAAATGGAACTTTTCCGTTCGCACCGCACTGAATTTAAAGATGGCGAACAGGCGCGCGATTTTATTTACGTAGAAGACGTGGCCAACGTAGTCCTTCATTTTCTGAAGAACCAGCACAATTCCGGCATTTTTAATGTTGGAACCGGCGTTGCGCGCACGTACCTCGACCTGACAAAAGCAGTTTTTAAAGCATTGAATATCAAAGAAAATATTCGTTTTGTAGATACGCCCGCCGACATTCGCGACAATTACCAGTATTATACCTGTGCAAAAATTGAAAAACTGCGTCAAACGGGCTACCACGAACCGTTTACTCCTTTGGAAGAAGCTGTGAAAGATTACGTTCAATCTTATTTGGTTGCGGAATATTGTTTTTGAGGTCCAAGTTCCAACCTCTAAATTTCAAATTCCAAATTCCAGGTTTCAAATTACAACGTCCAAGCTTTGCATCTCTTTGCCTTTGCAGCTATTTTTTTCATCGAAACCCGCAGTTCCCTACCTGTCTCTCGTAAACACCCAGTCTTTGCCCTTCGAAAGGTTGTTGTTGAAATAATAGCCTTCCAAATCAAAAGCTTTTAAATCTTCCGGATTGCTGATGTTGTTTTGGATGATAAAACGGCTCATCAGCCCGCGCGCTTTTTTGGCAAAAAAGGAAATGATCTTGTATTCGCCGTCTTTCAAATCTTTGAAGGCAGGCGAAATAATTTCGGCTTTTACTTTTTTGGCGTCAACCGCTTTAAAGTATTCATTCGAAGCCAAATTGACCAGCGGCCCGCCTGCTTGTTTTATTTCTTTGTTAATGGTTTTGGTGATTTTTTCCTGCCAGAAACCATACAAATCCTCGCTTCCGTTCACTGCGAACCTGGTGCCCATTTCCAACCGGTACGCCTGGATCAGGTCGAGCGGCTTCAGCAGGCCATACAATCCCGAAAGGATCCGGAGCTTTTCCTGGGCCACCTCCATTTCTTCTTCGGAAAATTTCCAGGCTTCCAGCCCCTGGTAAACATCGCCTGTAAAAGCCAGCACCGCTTGTTTTGCATTTTCGGGGGTGAACGGCGTTTTCCACTTTTTGTTGCGCCTGAAATTCAATTCGCCCAAACTGTCCGAAATGTCCATCAACGCTGACAAATCTTTTGGCGACAGCTTTTTTAGTTCCCGATTGATTTTACGGGCCTCTTTTAGAAACGAAGGTTGTGAATATTTTTCGGTAACCGGTTTTGTTTCAAAATCCAGTGATTTTGCCGGAGATAAAATAACTAGCATAATTTCAGTTTTTTTGTTTTAAAAACAGAAAATCAATAAAAAGGTTCAGCTATCTCTTCAGCAACAGCACCACGTTTTCGATATGATGCGTGTGCGGAAACATATCCACCGGCTGAATAGCAGCTACCCGGTATTTTTCGTCCATCAGGGCCAGGTCGCGTGCCTGCGACGCCGGGTTGCAACTGACGTAAACCACTTTTTCAGGCTCAATCCGCAAAATCATTTGCACCACCTCCTCATGCATGCCTGCTCTTGGCGGATCGGTAATGATGACATCCGGACGACCATGTTCGGCAATAAACGTCTCATTCAAAACGTCTTTCATGTCGCCTGCAAAAAAAATCGTGTTGCCGATCCCGTTGATTTCAGAATTGGTTTTGGCATCTTCAATCGCTTCGGGTACATATTCAATGCCGATCACTTTTTTTGCTTTGGAAGAAACAAAATTGGCAATCGTTCCGGTGCCGGTGTATAAATCATAGACTGTTTCGGTGCCGGTTAAAGCGGCAAAATCGCGGGCAACCCGGTATAATGCATGGGCCTGCTCCGAATTGGTTTGGTAGAAACTTTTCGGCCCGATTTTAAAACGCAGGCCTTCCATTTCCTCAAAAATATGGTCATTCCCTTTAAACAGGATAATTTCCTGGTCAGTAATGGTGTCATTTCCCTTGCTGTTAATCACATACATCAGGGAATTTAAATCCGGAAAACGATCGGCAACCGCGTTCAGCAATCCCTGGCGTTTTTCAGCATCCTCCCGGAAAAAAGCGATGATCAGCATTGTTTCGCCTGTTGAGCTGGTGCGCACGATCATGTTCCGCAGAAAACCCTGCTGTTCACGGATGTCAAAAAATGCCAAACCATGTTCCAACGCATATTCACGGATAAAATTCCGGATATCGTTGGATGGATCTGGCTGCAGCCAGCACTTTTCAACATCGATAATTTTATCAAACAAGCCAGGAATGTGAAAACCCAACGCATTGCGGGCTTCAAGCTGCCCGGCCGATTGGATTTCTTCCTTGCTGAGCCAGCGCTTGTTGGAAAAACTAAATTCCAGCTTATTACGGTAGAAGGTATTTTTTTCAGAACCAATAACTGGCAATATTTCAGGCAATTCTATTTTTCCCAGCCGTTTCAGTTGGTCGGCAACCTGCTTCTGCTTGTAAAACAATTGTTTTTCGTAAGGCAGATACTGCCATTTGCAACCACCGCAAACACCGAAATAATCGCAAAAAGCCGATACCCGGTCAGCCGATTCCTGATGAATATGAACCACCTTCGCTTCCTGGTACTTTTTCTTTTTTTTGGTCACCTGCAGATCCACCACGTCGCCCGGCACCACATGCGTAGTAAAAATAACCAGGTCGTTCACCCGGGCAATTGCTTTGCCTTCGGCACCAATATCAGTGATGATTACCTTTTCGTACAGCGGCAGATTTTTGCGGCTTTTTCTTCCCATGTTTGTCCCAATTTTGATGCAAAAATAGAAAAAGGAACGACAGTTGTAAAACCGGAAATCTGACGGCCCGGCAATCATTCAATCCAATAGATTATCTTATCTTTGCACTTCAATTTTTGAAAAGCTATGATTTCGATTAATCAGTTGGTTGTAAGTTTTGGCGGCTTTGAACTGTTCAAAAAAGTTTCATTTTTAATTAATCCGAAAGACCGGATTGGCTTGACCGGAAAAAACGGAGCAGGAAAATCAACCCTGCTAAAAATAATCGCCGGACAACAAGCGCCAAGCGAAGGCGAAGTGGTGATTCCACGAAATGTACGCGTTGGTTACTTACCTCAGCAAATGACGGTTGCCGACAACCACTCGGTTTTTGACGAAACAAAAAAAGCCTTTGATGAAATCCTGCTTCTGAAAAAACAGATTGAACAGATCAACCACCAGATTTCAACCAGAACAGACTACGAATCAGATGCATATATGAACCTGATCACACAGGTGACTGAACTGAATGACCATTATCAGCTCGTTGGCGGAAGCAATTTCGAAGCTGATATTGAGCAAACGTTGATTGGCCTTGGTTTTAAACGAAGTGACTTTACCCGGGCCACATCCGAGTTCAGCGGCGGCTGGCGTATGCGTATCGAACTGGCAAAAATTCTCCTAAAAAAACCCGATGTTTTTTTACTCGACGAACCAACCAACCACCTGGATATTGAGTCGATCCAGTGGCTCGAAGATTTTTTGAAAAGTTATGCCGGAGCGGTGGTTTTGGTTTCACATGACCGCGCATTTCTGGATGCAGTGACCACCCGGACCATTGAAATTTCGCTTGGAAAAATTTACGATTATAAAGCCAATTACACCAGATACCTCGAACTCAGGCAGGAACATCGCGAAACCCAACTGGCAGCTTACAAAAACCAGCAAAAACTGATTGAAGAGACCGAAAAATTTATCGAGCGTTTCCGTTACAAAGCCACGAAAGCGGTTCAGGTGCAGTCGCGTTCAAAAATGCTGGATAAAATTGACCGGATAGAAATTGACGAAGAAGACAACTCGCGCCTCAATATTCGTTTTCAGCCACCAGAACGTTCAGGAACAGTGGTGGTTGAATGCAAACATCTTACCAAAAAATATGGCAACCTGCTGGTTTTAGACGACATTCACCTCATGATTGAACGTGGAGAAAAAGTGGCGTTTGTCGGCAAAAACGGTGAAGGAAAAACTACTCTCGCCCGCGTTATTTTGAATGAACTGGACTACCAGGGAACAATGAAAATCGGGCACAATGTCAAAATCGGCTACTTTGCTCAAAACCAGGCACAAAGGCTGGATGGAGAACTGAGTGTACTGGAAACCATTGACCAGATTGCAGTTGGCGATGTGCGCACCAAAATCCGCGACATTCTGGGGGCATTTATGTTTTCGGGTGAAGATGTGGACAAAAAAGTGAAGGTGCTTTCGGGTGGCGAACGCTCCCGCTTGGCGATGGTCCGGTTGATGCTCGAACCGGTTAACTTTTTGGTTTTGGACGAACCGACCAATCATCTCGACATGCGCTCGAAAGACATGCTGAAACAGGCGCTGGCAAAATACGAAGGAACGGTTTTGGTTGTATCGCACGACCGCGAATTCCTTGACGGGCTGGTCAATTGCGTTTATGAATTCAAAGATCAGAAAGTAAAACAGCACCTGGGTGGCATTTACGATTTCCTGCGAAGGAAAAAAATGGAATCAATGAAAGAACTCGACCGGAGAAACGTGACGGCAGCCAGCCCAGCTCAGGAGATCAAGCCGAAAGAAGTTGAAGTTACGTTAAGTTATGAAGAACGAAAAGAGATAAACAAAAACATCAGCCGGTTAGAAAAAGTGATCGCGCAAACCGAAGATGAAATTGCCCGCCTGGAAAACGAAATAGAGGGACTTGACGAAAAAATGGCAAATCCGGAAACGGCAAACGACGAGGGAGTCTTCGAAAAATACGAAAAAGTGAAAGCAAAACTGGAGCAGGCCATGGAAGATTGGGAAAGAAGCCATGAAGAATATGAATCGTTAAAAACGCAGAAAACCTGGTAACATGGAAAAACAAATTAGAAATACTGACGACTTTATTTTCGGGATCCGGTCGGTAATTGAAGCCATCGATTCGGGAAAAGAAATTGATAAAATCCTGATCAAAAAAGGTTTGAGTGGCGATCTTTTTAAAGAACTTTTCGAGAAGATCAGGGAATACCAGGTGCCGTTTCAGTACGTTCCGGTAGAAAAAATCAACCGGCTCACGCGCAAAAATCACCAGGGCGTGCTGGCATTTATTTCGCCCGTCACTTTTTACGATCTGGAGAATTTGTTGCCTTCGTTGTTTGAATCGGGCAAAACGCCGCTTTTACTGGTGTTGGACCAGGTGACCGACGTGCGTAACTTTGGCGCCATTGTGCGCACAGCCGAATGTGCCGGCGTGGATGCTATTTTAGTTCCTGAAAAAGGTGCCGCGCGCATCAATGCCGATGCGGTAAAAACATCAGCCGGGGCGCTGCACCTTGTCCCGGTTTGCCGTTCAAAAGACTTGAAAAAAAGCCTGGTATTTTTGAAAGAATCCGGCTTAAAAATCATTGCAGCCACAGAAAAAGCCACAGAAAATTACACCGAAACCGACTTAACCGGCCCGGCGGCAATTATTATGGGTTCGGAAGAATATGGTATTGACCTGCAACTTTTGCGCATCGCCGACCAACTTGTGAAAATCCCCATCCTTGGAAAAATCGAGTCACTGAATGTATCGGTAGCAGCCGGGCTCCTGATTTATGAAGCAGTCAGGCAGCGCCCCGTTCAATCGTGAATCGGAACCTGCCTTTTAAAAGTTTCTTCAAGCGAAATGAATGTTTCGGTACTCGAAATGCCATTGATTTTCTGAACCTTTTCACTCAGAATTTCCTTTAAATGTTCATTGTCGCGGGCATAAACTTTTACAAAAATTGCATACTGCCCGGTGGTATAGTGACATTCGACAATCTCCGGAATTTCTTTTAACAGGTTTGAAATTTCATCATACAAACCGTTCTTTTCCAGAAATATACCAACGTAAGTACAGGTTTTGTAGTCCACTTTTCTCGGATCGATATGGTAGCCCGAACCTGTGATCACTTCCATCTCAATCATCCGGTTCACCCGTTGGTGAACAGCAGCCCTGGAGACGCCCACATCGGCGGCCACATCCTTAAAAGGGACCCGCGCATTCTTGGTAATGATATCAAGAATATGCAAATCAACCTGATCCAAATTATTTCTTAGTGTCATGATTAATTTTCAGCCTTTAAATTTTGCGCTTAAAATTAAGGAAATTTTAGCAGATAGTTAAAAAATCATGCTTTAAATCTGTCCCAAACAATGAGATACCGGCTTTTTTTGTCATTCAATGAATCCACAATTGACAGATTGTCAAGAGAGAAACATCAGGTATTTTGCAGAACTATTCATCTGAATGATTTTCCAATGTGGACACTTCTTCAAAAAAGCACGCCTTTCCATCGGCAAATAAAGCGAATTTTTCAAACCACGGAACAGCAACAGAACTACCCCAATATTAAATTATTTGTATTTCAAAATCGAAAAATACTGACATTTTGAACTTTTATTTTTTATTTGATTTAAAAAATGATATTTTTGCAGCCATATTAATGTCAAATTGATAAAGGCTGAAGACATTTTTCACTTTGACTAGCACAGACTAATTGTAGGTAGAATCTAAATATTGACATTATGAAAAATGCTAATCTGAGTTGGCTTTTTATTTTATCTCTGTTGATTATTTTCGCCCTGATCGGCGTATGTATTCCAAGTGGTTTTGGAGGATTGGACGACCCGAACATCAATACGGGCGATGTGGCATGGATGCTGACGGCCACGGCTTTGGTACTTTTGATGACGCCGGGGCTTGCTTTTTTTTACGGAGGCATGATCCACCCAAAAAACATTTTATCGACCATGCTGCAAAGTTTTATTGCCATGGGCGTTATCAGCGTAATTTGGGTGATTGTCGGATTTAGCCTGGCATTTGGTGAAAGCATCGGGCCCGAAGGATTTGGCTTGTTTGGTAACCCGATGACTTTTTTCATGTTTAAAAATGTGACGGGCGCTTCGGATCCTGATTTGGCGCCAACCTTTCCCCTGGCTTTATTTGCCATGTTTCAGTTGAAGTTTGCCATCATCACCCCGGCGCTGATTACCGGCTCATTTGCCGGCAGGGTACGGTTCCGTTCGTACATGCTTTTTATGGTGCTGTTTTCGCTGTTCATTTATGCCCCGCTGGCACATTGGACCTGGCACCCAAACGGTTTTTTGCGCAACTGGGGCGTGCTTGACTTTGCCGGAGGGACTGTGGTTCATATGTCGGCAGGTTTTGCTGCCCTGGCCGGGGCGATCTTCCTTGGAAAAAGAAAAGATTTTGGTAAAGAATTCCGGCCTGCCAACATCCCCTTCGTTTTGCTTGGCGCAGGCATGTTGTGGTTCGGATGGTTTGGCTTTAACGCGGGATCGGCGTTGAGCGCCAATTCTGTGGCTGTGTTGGCCCTGATGAACACCAACACTGCTTCGGCGGCAGCCATGCTGGCTTACTTGTTTTTCGACATGGTGAAAGGGAAAAGACCTTCAGGAATGGGCGCTTCCATTGGTTTGGTGGTAGGTTTGGTTGCCATCACCCCCGCTGCCGGTTTTGTGAATGTGGGGTCCAGTATTTTTATTGGCGTGGTAGCCGCGCTGGTTAGTAATTACGCCATCGAACTGCGGTCAAAAGCAAGGCTCGACGATACGCTGGATGTTTTCCCGGCTCACGGTATGGGCGGAATAGTGGGCATGATACTAACCGCCGTTTTTGCGCAGGAAGTGGGCCTGATTCATGGCGAAACCACCACTTTCCTTTATCATCTGCTTGCCCTGGTGATTGTTGGCGTCTTTACTTTTGGCGGTTCTTACCTGATGTATAAAATTACCGACATGATTGTGCCACTGCGAATTTCGGCCCACGGCGAAAAAATTGGCCTGGACCTAAGCCAGCACAACGAGTCGTATTCTTATTATTTTCAATTAAAAAGCGACGATTAGCTTTAACGTGGCCGCTTTTTATATGCTCGGAAACTCCCCAATCTCCAGGGGAGTTTTTTCATTCCACCAGTTCCATTTCGTCCAGCAGGTAGCCGGCACCCGCAAAATGATCGACAATAAACAGCATGTAGCGGATGTCCATCATGATATTGCGGCAAACCTGCGGATCGTAAAAGATGTCGCTCATGGTTCCTTCCCAGCAGCGGTCGAAATTAATGCCGACCAACTGCCCTTGCGCATTTATTGCCGGGCTGCCCGAGTTTCCGCCGGTAGTATGCACCGAACCTGTAAAAGCGACCGGCATTTGTCCATCCTGCCCATAAATGCCATAATCTGCTGCCTGATAAAGTTCTTTCAGTTTTTCGGGAATGATGTAATCAAGCGTTCCGGTTTCGTATTTTTCCATGACACCACCCAAAGTCGTAAAATAGTTGTAGGAAACACCATCGCGCGGCTGATAGCCTTCTGCTTTCCCGTAAGCCACCCTGAGGGTGAAATTGGCGTCGGGAAACAGCGCGTTATCTTTTTGCATCAACATAATGCCATCCATATAAACCTTCTGCACCGCATCAATTTCCTCGCGAAGCTCATTGTAAACGAACTCAACGTTCTTTTTGTAATGAGCATTTAGCGACGTGTAAAGTTTCACCAGCGGATCTTTCTGCAGGCGCGAAATCCATTTTCCGTCAAAATCCCGAATTACCTCCCTAAATTTGTTTTCATCGGCCAGGTAAGACTTGTTGTACACCTTTTTAACCAGTTTTTCATCATCAAGTTTATCAAACATCTCAACAAAATCAGCCGGCAAAAATGACGGGTCCAGATCCTCTTTCAACATCCGGAGCAAAACGGTAAAAAGTTCCTCGTCGGTTTCAAGGTCAAAATCTTTATAAAATTCTTCGGCTTTTATAGCCAGCGCCTTTTTATAAAGTTCGCGCCGCCGCTCACCTGCCCGGTTCCAGGCGATGTCGTTGACAGGCAAATGTTCAGCCAGTTGAAAAATTTCAACGCCTTTCATCAAAATTTCCTGGTAATAATTATAAGCCTTTTCATAGGGAAGCAAATGAACATACAGTTCTTCAAACCGCGGAAGCACGTTTCCGTAGCGTGTATCAAGTGAATCGTTCCAGGCATACCATTCCTGGAAATCGTACTCGAAAGCCTGTTTTTGTTTGACGGCATCCATCCTTTTTAACCCAACGATTTCTCCCTTCCATTTTTTCCAGGCGTTGCTGGTCCGGTAATATTTCGAAGCATACTGAATGTTTACTTTGGGGTCTTTTTTCATATGTTTTGCCAGCACATCCAGTTTTGCGGTCCGGATTTTAATATTGCCGGGATTGACCTGCTGCATGATCATTTCAACCTCCTGCGAAGGCAAATACTGCCGGGTACTGCCCGGAAAGCCCATCAGCATTACAAAATCGTCGGCCTTGATGCCATTCAGCGAGATCGGGAAAAACTTTTTGGGTTGATAAGGTACGTTTGTTTCGGCATAGTCAGCCGGTTCGTTGTTTTCATCGGCATAAACCCGGAAGATAGAAAAATCGCCGGTATGACGGGGCCACATCCAATTATCGGTATCGCCGCCAAATTTTCCGATAGACGAAGGGGGCGCGCCGACCAGCCTGACGTCGCGGTAAACTTTGTACACGTGCAGAAAATATTGATTTCCGTAGAACAATGGTTTCACTTCAGTTTCGTATTTGTCGCTGTCGCTGGCAAACAGTTCGATCCGGGCAATGTTCTCCTTTATTTTTTGTTGCAAAGCGCCGGCCTGCAGACTGTCGGTCCCGGCAAAAACCGAATCGGTCACATCTTCCATCCGTTCCAGAAATTTAGCTGTCAGCCCCGGGTTTGGCAACTCTTCCTGTTGCGACATGGCCCAGAAGCCATTGGACAAATAATCGTTTGCCACTTCGCTGTGCGACTGAATGTAAGACAGGGCACAGTGGTGATTGGTCAGCAGCAAACCCTGGTTTGAAATGATTTCGCCGGTACAACCCTTACCAAAAATCACCACTGCATCTTTCAAGCTATTCTGGTTGACACTATAAACATCTTCGGCCGACAAACGGAAGCCCATTTCCCTCATTTCTTCGATATTGTATTTCTGAAGCAAGGTTGGCAACCACATGCCTTCTTTTGCTCCGACTTGTAGAAAAAGCACAACTGCCAAAACAGCAAGGAAAACTTTCTTCATGATAAAATTATTATTAACCAGTAACAGCCAGTTTAATGGAATAGTTGGCAAAAAAACCGGACAAACCCAGCTCTGAAACGATCGAGACCGCAAAATCAGAAAATTTCTTCGGGTTTGTGAAAACCTTCGGCAACCACCGTTGATGTGATATTTTCTTTATTGACCAAAATGGGTTCCAGTTCGTAGGCGGGAACCAATCGTTTCCCGTTGCTCACCGTTGAATAACCTTTTTCGATTTTTTCCCCTTTTGCCAGCTTGATGGCGACTTCGGCCGTTTTTTTGGCCATTTCGCCCAAAGGTTTATAAATGGTGGCCGTATGGTTATCTTTTACAATTTCGCGGATAATTCTTAAATCGGCATCCTGGCTGGCAATGGGCACCTTTCCCAGCAATCCTGCTTCCTTTAAAGCCTGATGCACGCCGTACGCCAGTTCGTCCGAACCTGTAATAATCGCGTGTATTTCATTTTTATTCTGTTCCAGCATTTCTTTGGCACAGCGGTAGCCTTCTTCGGGCGTCCAGCTGCTGGTGTATTCGCTGTAAACAATCCGTATGTCGCCTGATTCAACTTTATCCTGAAGCCGGTTCATCTGACCAATAAACAGCATCAACGCATTGTTGTCGTGTTCATCGCCCATAATCAGCCCGTAGTTGCCTTTTGAAACCACCGACATCATGTACGAAGCCTGCAACTCACCAACGCGGACACCGTTAGTGGACACGTAAAAATCAAGATCACAGTTTTTTATGAGCCGGTCGTAAGCAATCACCGGCACTTCTTTTTGGTGAGCCATCCTGATAATTTCGGCTGAAAGATCCTGATCTGAGGAAACTACCACCAACACTGCCACGTCCAAATCAATCAGCTCTTTTGCTTGTTTGTTTTGAAGTGACTGGTCGTCGTTGGCCTGGCGGAAAAGGACTTCTCCACCGTTGGCTTCAATGTTTTCGATGATCAGTTTTTTGTCACGTTCCCAGCGGTCGTGAGAAACGCCGTGTAACAAAAAGCCAATTTTAACAGGTTCTTTTTTACACCCTGCAAAAACGGCCAAAACGATCAGCATAAATGGGATCAGCCAGTTGATTCTTTTCATAAAACTTTATTTTCTGCCTAAAATAGTCAATTTTATTTAGTTAAGTTCAAACTCATGCTGGTATTAAACAACAAATGCTATTCTTTCAGAAGTTTTTTAAAAATTGATAGACTTTGTGTATCGGCAAACCCATCACATTATAAAAAGAACCTTCAATTTTTTTGATGCCTACATAACCAATCCATTCCTGAATTCCATATCCGCCTGCTTTATCGTAAGGGCTGAAACGATCCACGTAATATTCAATTTCAGCTTCCGATAATTCATCGAACCAAACTTCGGTAACCGCATGAAACGAAAGTTTTTTTGTTTCAGACTGAATATTCACCCCGGTAATTACCTGGTGCTGGCTGTCGGAAAGTTTTTGCAACATTTCAATGGCCTCTTCCCTGTTGGCTGGTTTTCCCAACACGGTTTCATCTTTCCAGACTATAGTGTCGGCAGCAATGACCAGGCTGTTTTCGGGAAGGTTTGCTCTGACCGCATTGGCTTTCAGCTCGGCCAAAAACTCCGGGATGGCTGTCATGCCCAATTCCGGAGGAAAATATTCATCAACTTCAGAAACCTGCACCCGGAAATCGAAGCCCAGTTCTTTGAGCAAATGTTGTCGCCGCGGCGATTTTGATGCGAGAACAATTTGATATTTTTTTAAACTTTCAGGAACCATTTCAGTATTGATGATTGATGAATGATGATTGATGAATGATGATTGATGAATAATAATTGATAACGATTGTCTTTGTTTTAAAATGCCGGCAGCACTTACCTGACATCAGACTGATCTCCAGTAAAACGAATGTTCGTTGATCCAGGTATTCTGCGCTTTCATCACCTGCTCGATGATGTCGCGCACACAACCTTCGCCACCTTTTTTATCCGAAATGTAAGCCGAAATCTCCTTGATTTCGCTGACTGCATCCAACGGGCAAACTGCTACGCCCACTGCTTCCATAATTTGGTAATCAATCATGTCATCGCCCATAAACAATGCATTTTCAGCGGCTATTCCCGTTTTTTCAAGAAAATCGTGCAGACATTCCATTTTGTCGCGGACTCCCATATAAATGTAGCCGACGCCCAGGTTTTCGTACCGAACCCGAACCCGGTCGAGATTGCCGCCGGTAATCAGGGCAATTTGGTAGCCCATGTTCAACGCGTTTCGGATCGCGTAACCGTCTTTCACATTTGCCGTCCGTACAGGTACGCCCTGTTCATCCAAGACCATGCTGTCAACCGACAAAACACCGTCAACATCAAAAATCAGTGCTTTTATCTTTTTAAGCTCTTCTTTAAAAAATGCCATGCTAATTATTCTTTTTCGAATTGTAGATACTTTCAGAAACAAAGCTATAGATTTTCCTGAGGTGGGGTTCTTCATCCAGCAAATTCAGGTGCTTTTTAATAATTGTTTCATCGAAACGCACTGCCGGACCGGTTTGTGCATCGGCAGGCTTCATGGTCATGACCTTTTGCGCTGTTTCGGTGATCAATGGTTTCAGCAAATCGAAATTAAGTTCTTTGGATTCCAGCAAACCGGCAGCAAGCTGATAAAAATGATTGACGAAATTGCAGGCAAAAACGGCTGCCAGGTGCAGTGTTTTCCGGTCTTCGGAGCCAACCGCACGCATCGTTCCGGATAATTTGCGGGCCAACTGCGCCAATTCATCAAAAACCTCCGGTGAACTGGCCTCCAAACAAACCGGGATCGCTGAAAAATCAACCTCCCGCTGTTTCGAGAACGTTTGAAGCGGATAAAACACACCGTATCTTTTGGCATGATTTGCAAAAATGTCCATCGGCACACTACCGGCAGTGTGTACCACCACCGCCTGACCAGCCTCCAGCTTTTTCAGAACATCGGGCAGCGCGCTGTCCTTCACGGCAACTACGAACAGGTCGCTTTCCTGCAGGTTTTCCAGTTTTGTGGTGAATGCACAATCCAGGATGTCAGCCAGCTCTTTAGCCGATTTTTCGGTACGGCTATATACCTGAACCACCTTCAGCCCTGCCCTTTTCAGGGCTTTGCCCAGTTGGGTGGCCAGGTTTCCGGAACCTATTAACGAAACTTTTTCAATCATGGATGAATCCCCATCTTTAACAATAGGTCAAAGAAACAAAAAAACCGGTTAAAACCGGTTCTGTCAGATGGCGCTAAATCGTCTGCCAACTTCTTGCCAGTTCACAACGTTCCAAAAATTATCAACATATTCGGCGCGCCGGTTTTGGTAATGAAGGTAATAGGCATGCTCCCAAACATCGAGGCCAAGCAGTGGGGTGCCTTTTTTCTCCACATCGTTCATCAATGGGTTGTCCTGATTGGGAGTGCTTGAAATAAATAATTTGCCGTCAGCACCAACTGATAGCCATGCCCATCCGCTCCCGAAGTGATTTTTTGCAGCCGTTCCGAATTGTTCTTTAAACGATTCAACCGACCCAAAATCGTTTTCAATAGCTGTTTTCAAGGCATTATCCATCGATGTTTTTTCGGGCGACATGTTTTCCCAAAAAAGTTGGTGGTTGTAATAACCGCCTCCATTGTTTCGAATTGTTGCATTCTGCTGATCAATTTTGGCAAAAACTGCGCTCATTGGCATTTTTTCCAGCTCGGTGCCTGCAATGGCATCTGTAAATTTTGTGAAATACCCACGGTGATGTTTGTCATAATGCAGTTCCATGGTTTGCGCATCAATGTATGGTTCGAGCGCATTGAAAGCATACGGCAGGTCGGGGAAAACATGCCCTTCAAATTCCTTTTTTTTGCTTTCGCTGCTGCAAGCTGCAAAGGCCGATCCCAAAATAGGAGCGGCAACTGCTGCTGTTCCGACAAGATTGATAAAATTTCGTCTTTCCATTACCTCTAAATTTCTGATTATTTCAAACAAAAACAAAGTGGGCGTACAAATGTTTGTTTATTTCCTGTAAAACTTCCTTCTTCAATATTGAAATTTAAGCGAATACATTATTTTTACCATTCAAAAAAAAACCGGCATGCAAAATATATGCTTCTTTAACTCAACCTCGTTTTGGGGAGGAGGCGAAAAATCGCACCTGGAATATGCCATCAATTTTCAAAAAAGAAACTACAGCGTTTTTGTAATCACATCGAAAGGATCGGTTTTGGAGCAGAAAGCCATGGCCAGCCAAATTCCGGTTTTCAGCATAAAAATTGGAAACAGATCATTTTTGAATCCGCTAAAAATAAAGCAACTGGCGACATTCTTTCAGGAACACCAGATTGATACGGTTTTTTTAAATTCGTCGCCCGACCTGAAACTTGGTGGGCTGGCCGCCAAAAAAGCCGGGGTAAAAAACATTGTTTACATGCGCGGGCTGGCTGTTCCGGTAAAAAATAAATGGCTAAACCGTTATTTGCTTGTTAAGGTTGTTACCCACGCGGTTCCAAATTCGGTTGACACCAGAAAAAACTTTCTGACACATCTTTCCCCGTTTCTCGAGTTATCAAAAGTTCCCGTGATTTATCGGGGAATTAATTTTGAAGATTGGGACATGCGGACGCCCGAGGCGATTAACTTCAGAAATAAGGACGAAATAATTATTGGCAATGTGGGACGGCTGGTGAAACAAAAGGGACAGGACTTGTTGATTGATCTTGCCCAACATTTAAAAGAAGAAGGGCTTCAATTCAAACTATTCATTGCCGGGGTGGGCCCGCTCGAAGACGAACTAAAAAAGAAAGTTCGGGAACAACACCTGGAAGAGCATGTCTTTTTTCCGGGTTTTTTTTCAAACATAAAAAGCTTTTTGCAAGGCATTGATATTTTTGTATTCCCGTCGCTGTGGGAAGGTTTTGGAAACGCGATGGTAGAGGCAATGTATGAAAAAAAGCCGGTTGTGGCCTTCAACCTGACCAGCAATCCGGAAATTGTGACATCGGGTGAAAACGGATTTCTGGTTGATTATCCGGATATGGACCAATTTGCGGAAGCAGTTCTGAAACTTGCAAAAGATCCGGTATTGAGGCAACAGATCGGGGAAAAAGCCCGTATTTCGGTGAAAAGCCGTTTTTCGTTTGAAACAGTTGCTACAGAATGGGAAAAATTATTGAATTGATTGTTTCCCCGCCGCTTCTGCATCTTTTTCCGGCTCAGCAAAAGAAATAAACAGGCAATAAAAAACCACAAAAAAGTTAGCGCCAACGTGGTCTTCAAAATTAGAATCACCCAAATTGGAAATCAAAACGATGATCAAAAACAAGAAAAAAAAGGGGTTGCGGAACCTTCGGGTTTTTATCACCGGGTATAAAATAGCGAACAAAATCCATAACAAACCCATCAATCCAAATTTGACCATGTAATTCAAATACTGGTTGTGCGCGTCGCCGTAACGGGCCGGATCCATTTTCGACTGCATTTGCTGGTAAGCATCGCGGTAGGCGCTTTTCCAGTTGCCGGTGCCTACCCCAAACCAGAAATTTCTTTCAATAATAAACAGAGCCGCTTTTAAATATTCAATCCGTTGCGACAACGACTGGCGGTTTGCGTAACCTGTTTTAAAATAATTATCGAGTTCCCAAATGCTCACATAAATTCGCGGATAGAGCGAAATGCCTTTTTCTGCAAGAATGTAGTTGCTGATGCCGGCTTCGATATTCCGGATATCTTCACTGGTCAAATGCGAAACTCCTTCCGCATCTTTCCGCAGGTTTTTTGACGTGAGATAACGCACCAAGGTATATTTCACCTGGTACCCGTATTGATCGGGGTCCTCATATTTTAAAGTTGAACGGCTGTTCCATGTTTCCATCATTTCAGCTTCATTCCAGTACAAACCGACAAAATGCCCGTTTTCAACCTGTAAGTTATTCAGATCATGCTGATAATCATTCCCCCGCGCCGTCACCTTTTCAAGTTGAAGTGGATCAACTTGATCAATCTGGTAATATTTTTCAACGGCATAATATAGATAAGCCGAAGGCAACAAAACCAGCAAAACCATGCCCAGCAGCGAAGCGGTACGCCAAACTTTATTTTTCAGTTTGAAAATCAACAGAAACATCCCTGCGAATGCTGTTCCTAAAAAAGTAATTATTCCTGTAAATGACTGGTGCCAGATTAAAAACACTGACAAAAAAACCACGGCTGAAACAGCCGCAATTTTTTCAAAATTTTTTAGTTTGAAATAGCTGGTTAGCAAAAAAGCTAAAAGTATCGCCAATGCAAAAACTACCTGGATGCTGAACCTGATGTGATGGATGAACCCAAACTCTTGCGCCCTTAAAACCGTCTGTTCATTCTTGAGGTAAAACCCGGCCATAGTTATCACAGCTGAAGCCAATACCGCAATTGTGAACAATTTCAGCAAGTTAGTAAGCTGTTTTGCATCCACTTGACAGCCAAATACAAATGCAAGGGGAATTAATAAAAACGGAATGTTTTTCTGAAGGTCATAGATGCCCCATTTCAAATTGGCACAAAAAAGAAAACCAATCAAATAAACCAGGTAAATCGTGCCAAAAAGCAGAAGTTCTTTGCTGTTTTTAATTTGTTGCGACAGGGTATATTTCCGGAACTGAAATACAGAAACCAAAAACAACAAAACGCCTGCAACCGAAATTAATGCTTCGGAAAGGGGTAAAGCCACCATAAAAAGGGCTAAAGCAGGGTAAAACCAGTTGGTTTGATTGAATTTGGCCATATAAAAACAATATGGAGAGATAACGTTTAGGGCCGGGAAAAATTATTAGTTACAATAAAAAACCCTGTGCTCTGGAGAACACAGGGTTTGGAAAGATCGGCGACGG
>OBJA01001008.1_pt1 | contig 21239 bp, 26 predicted proteins | sample 1519751 | NCBI WGS metagenome assembly OBJA01 (sample SAMEA3881238, study PRJEB22517) | soil metagenome | biome: lake sediment; feature: soda lake sediment; material: sediment, water from around vicinity | place: India | collected 2013-12-23 | depth 3 m
CATTGTGTCTGGCCAATGAAGATTAGGTTGTAAACTAAACTCGAGAGTTTTGTTACCCAAAGATAACCTTTCACCTTCTTTAACCTTATGAAACTTAAAATCGTCTCTATTAACAATCTCTTTTAGATTCATATAGGCTGGAATCGATCCATAAATTTCAATATTAGGATTCGCTTGCAAAACATATTCAACACAACCTGAATGATCTGGCTCAGCATGGTTAATAATAAGATAATCGATTTTCCTTATATCAACTATATCCTTTATTCTGTCAAAAAACTCTTGTTTAAAAGGCTCTTTCGCTGTATCGATTAATGCTGTTTTTTCACTTCCAACAACAATATATGAATTATAAGTCGAACCGAACTCAGTGTCCATAACGATATCAAATACTCGTAGATCATAATCGATCGTTCCGACCCAATAAACTCCGTCTTTAATTTTATAAGATTTCATAGTCATTCACCTCAAAGAATATTATACATAAAAATGTGCAAACTGACAAATAAATGACTTTATTTTGTTTGATTTTTAGATGTTGTTGACAGATAAGCGATAATTTGCTAAAGTATTCTATGTGATAGAGTAATTTTTAGGAGGGAAATAATGAGTTATAAACTATTTACTGATTCTTGTGTGGATTTACCAGTTAAACTGGCTGATGAGTTAGAGTTAAAAGTTTTACCACTTAGAGTAACTGTGAGAGGAAAAGAGTATACAAACTATCTTGATAATAGAGAGATTAGCCCGGAAGACTTTTATAACCTATTAAGAGAGCAAAATACCGCTTCAACTGCCCAGTTGAATCCAATTGATTTTGTGGAAACGTTCAAACCTGTTTTAGAGGCGGGACATGATATATTGTATATTGGATTCTCCAGTAAACTATCAGGAACGTTTAGTTCAAGTGTTCAAGCAATTAAAGAACTACAAGTTGATTTTCCTAATAGAAAAATTGTCAGCATCGATTCAAAATGCGCTTCTATGGGACAAGGTCTTCTTGTGACCCTAGCCGCAAAAAAGAAACTTGCTGGAGCGAGTATTGATGATTTAGTTAGTTATGTAGAAACAACAAAATTAGAAATCTGTCATTTGTTTACAGTTAGTGATTTAGGTCATTTGCGAAGAGGTGGTAGATTATCTGCCAGTTCATTAGTACTAGGAAACTTACTTAATATTAAACCTTTATTGCACGTTAATCTTGAAGGAGAGTTGAAGGTTTATGGAAAAGCTAGAGGTAGATTCAAATCATTAAATAATCTTATTTCTAGAATGGATGAATCATTCAATAAGAATATTGATCAACTGATTTATATATCTCATGGAGATTGCTTGGAAGATGCAATTTATGTTCGTGATAATATAAAGGAGAAGTTTAATCTTAGAGACGATCAATTCTTAATTAATCATATTGGCCCAGTAATCGGTGCTCACTCAGGTGTCAATACTTTGGCTATCTTCTATATCGGCTCAGAAAGAATGATGAAGTAGAGATTTTTCTCTACTTTTTATTTTTTAAGATTTAAAAAATGATATAATAATGTTTAAGCATTAAATCACTTACAAAGGATTAATATATATGTACAAGATACTTGATAAACAAGAACTTAATAAAGATGTTGACCTTTTTATAATTAAAGCTCCTCTTGTTGCCAAAAACACAAAACCGGGTAATTTTGTGATTATTCGTGTTAATAAAGATGGAGAAAGAATACCCTTGACAATTGTCGAAAATACTAAAGATACTATTACAATTATTTCTCAAAAAATTGGATTTTCAACTAAACTGCTAAGCAAAAAACAAGTTGGCGATATGCTTGAAGATGTCGTTGGTCCTTTGGGATTAGCTGCAAAAATTAAACCCGTAAAAAGAGTTTTAGGTGTTGCAGGTGGTGTTGGTGCAGCGCCACTATACCCTCAACTCAAAGCATATCATGACCAAGGAACTAAAGTGGACTTAGTTTTAGGAGCAGCAAACAAGGAACACCTTTTAATGCTAGAAATGTTTTCAGAAGTCTGTGAAAATATTTATATTTCTACTGATGATGGTTCTTGTGGAAAAAAAGGCTTTGTTACTGATGTTCTTAAAGAGCTATTGGTTAAAGAAACCTATGATTTAGCAATCGCTATTGGACCGTTAATGATGATGAAGAATGTCGTAAATCTGAATAAATCGTTTAGTTTAAAAACTGATGTTTCTTTAAATCCAATCATGATCGATGGAACTGGTATGTGTGGAAACTGTCGAGTCAGCATCAACGGTAAAACTTTTTTTGCTTGTGTTGATGGACCGGATTTTGATTCTGAAGGTATTGACTTTGATGAACTGATGGAAAGGCAAAAATATTACCTTAAAGAAGAGCATCAATGTAACTTAAGTCTAGGTGATAAAGATGATAAGTAGAGTAAAAATGCCTGAATTAGATCCAAAGATTAGAAATACCAATTTCAACGAGGTAGCAAAAGGTTATAGCCTGGAAGAACTTAAAATCGAAGCCTCTAGATGTTTAGATTGTAAAAACCCTCGTTGTGTAAAAGCATGTCCAGTTAACATAGACATTCCTCGGTTCATAAAACTCGTTTTGGCTGACAAATTAAAGGAAGCTTACTGTTCTATTTATCAAGATAATATCTTACCAGCAATCTGTGGTAGAGTCTGTCCTCAAGAAAAACAGTGTGAAGGGGCTTGCGTTTTAGGAGTTAAGTATGAACCAGTTGCAATTGGTGCTATTGAAAGGTATCTAGGTGATTACGCTTTAGAAAATAATGTTTTTAATCAAGAATCAATCATTGAAAACAAGATTAAAGTCGCCATTGTTGGCAGCGGACCAGCTGGACTAGCTTGCGCAGCCACTATCAGAAGAAAAGGTTATACAACTGATGTTTATGAAGCTTTACATGAGTTTGGTGGAGTTTTAAAATATGGAATCCCAGATTTTCGTTTGCCGAAGACAATCGTCGATGCAGAAATTGAAAGACTTAAAAATATTGGTGTGAATTTTCATAAAAATGTTATCATCGGAAAATCTTTAACTATCGAACAATTGTTTGATGAGTATGATTATAAAGCCGTTTTTATTGGCTCAGGTGCAGGGTTGCCTAGTTCTTTAGGTGTTAAGGGTGAGAATCTAAACGGTGTCTATTACGCAAATGAGTTTTTAACAAGAGTTAACCTAATGCGAGCAAATACATTTCCTACTTCTGCTACACCAATTAAAGTTGGTAAAACTGTCGCAGTTGTTGGTGGTGGTAATGTTGCAATGGATGCAGCAAGAACTGCTAAACGTCTTGGTGCAGAAAACGTTTATATTATCTACCGTCGTGATATGGAATCACTTCCAGCTCGACTTGAAGAGATTCATCATGCAATTGATGAAGGGATTATCTTTAAGTTACTGCTAAACCCAGTTGAGTTAATTGGTGAAAAATATCAATTAAAAGAAGTTAAATGCCAAGTTATGATTCTTGGCGAACCAGATGACTCGGGGAGAAGAAAACCAGTCCCTATCGATGAGTATCAAACCATCAAAGTTGATAATCTAGTAATTGCTATTGGCCAAAGTCCAAATCCTATTATAAAAAATAGCACTCCAAATCTAGAAGTCAACAAGTGGGGCTGTATCGTAGTGAATGATTATCAAACTAGCATCGGGGGTGTCTTTGCCGGTGGCGATATCGTAACTGGGGCTGCAACTGTTATTCTGGCAATGGGCGCTGGTAAGGATGCAGCGAAGAAAATAGATGATTATATTAAAGCTCTTTGATTAGAGCTTTTTTTATTTAGAAAAATTATGACAATATTGTCATATTGTATTGACTAGAGAAAATAACAGGTGTATAATACAATTATGACAAGCTTGTCACAAAGGAGTGGTTTGATGCCGACTAGTACTTTTTTGAACTTAGAAATCAACAAACAAGAGCGAATAATTAGCGCTGCTTTAGATGAATTTTCTAAAAAACCATATGAGCAGGTAATGATATCAGATATTATTAAAAGCGCTCAAATACCGAGAGGAAGCTTTTATCAATACTTTAATGATAAAGAAGATTTATATCTTTACATTATTAACTCAATAAGAGATAAAAAAATGAAGTTTATTCAAGAAACAGAGCATAATTACCAAGAAATGAATTTTCTTGAGTTGGTTGATAAACTATATGAGTCTGGAGTTAGATTTGCTTTGATGTATCACAAGCATGTAAAAGTCTTGGATTTTCTATTAAAAAATAAGAATCCGATCTTCTATAAGCTTATGGCAGATAATCTAAAGATAGCTGAAGATTATTATGCCAGTTTAATTGAAAAGGATAAATCAAGAGGATTGCTTAAAGAGGATATTGACACTAGCGTTTTTGCAAAAATCATTGTTCAGTTGACATCCAACATTGCAATTGAAGAAATGGATTTAAGCGATGCCGAAACAAGTTATCAAAGAATGTTGGAAAGAAATAGACAAATACTTAAAATCATTGAGCACGGAGTGCTGAAAGGATAAAATCATGTTTAAAGTAGAAAACTTAAAATTTAAATATAAAAATAATAATAGAGATGTGTTAAAAGGAATTAGTTTTGAAATAAAAGAGGGAGAAATCTTTGGTTTTTTAGGGCCAAGTGGAGCAGGAAAAAGCACAACTCAAAAAGTTATTATTAAGATTTTAGAAGATTATCAAGGGAGCATTCTTTACAAAGGGAAAGACTTAAAAGATTATAACAATGAGTTCTATGAAGATATCGGTGTTAGTTTTGAAATGCCAATTCACTTCTCGAAAATGACGGCCATGGAAAACATTAATTTCTTTGTTAAACTATATAAAAACAACGCTGATGTAGAAGAACTGATGAAAAGAGTTGGGTTGTGGGAAGATCGCAATAAATTGGTTGGCGAATACTCTAAAGGAATGAAAATCAGATTGAATCTAGTAAGAGCACTTCTAAACAAACCAAAAATGTTATTTCTTGATGAGCCAACTAATGGACTTGACCCAGCTAATGCAATGATTCTTAAAGAGATGATAAGAGAGTTTAAGATTTCTGGCGGAACAGTTTTTATCACATCACATATTATGGCTGATATTGACCAATTATGTGATCGAGTCGCATTTATTGTTGATGGTCAAATTAAAGAAATTGACTCTCCTAGAAACCTAAAAATCCGGTATGGAAAGTCAACTGTAAAGGTAGAATATAAGGAAAATGGAGATACCGAGTCAAGAGAGTTTCCTATGAAGGAAATCGGTAAAAATAGCGAATTCATCAATGTTTTAACTAATAAAGAAATCGAAACAATTCATAGTGGTGAAACTACTCTAGAAGATATCTTCATCAAAGTAACGGGAGTTAAGTTATCTGATGAAAAATAATCGTCTTCTCTTATTGATTAAGGGAGAGTTACTTAGGTTACATAAGTATAATGTAATATTCATCTCGGTCCTTGTAGCTTTTATTTGGGGTGTTGTTTTGTTCTTTGTAGACTCTACTGTATTTGATGCATTGTTGCCATTTTTGATTCTTGTAGATGCTACGATGATGAGTGTAATGTATATAGGCAGTGTGATGTTTTTTGAAAAAAAAGAAGCAACTCTATCTTCAGTTTTGGTTACACCCGTGACAAATCAAGAGATAATTATGTCCAAAATTATCGCAAACACGATTCATAATTTATTCTCTACAAGTTTAATAATTGTTGCTTTTGTTTTTATAAAAGATGTGAAGTTGAATTACTTGTTAATGCTTTTAGCAATCTTACTGGTTACATCAGTTTTCACTGGCCTTGGTTTATTGTTTTCCTATTATCAAAAAGATTTTACAGGTATGCTGATGAACTTGATGATTTTGGTTTTTGCTTTGGTAATTCCTTCAGCACTTTATAGCTTCAACGTATTAAAATCTGCAATTTGGGAATACATCCTTTTACTAAATCCAATTCATGCTGCACAGGAAGTTATTAATGGTGGTTTTCGATCTGTCAGTTTAGACTGGAAGTATTTTTTTAGTCTCGGCTACTTGCTAATTGGAGGATTAATTAGTTATCGCTATTTAATTGTCCCTAAGTTCAATGCTTATGCTATTTCCATAAGTGGGGTGTAAAATTATGTTAAAAACGGTTATTAAAGCTGAACTAAGAAACATGACTAGAGATCGGATGTATATTTTCTTCTTTCTTTATCCTGTGTTTCTTGGTCTTATTGGATACTTTTTAGTTCCTTATTTACGCAGTACTGTTGGTGAAGGTAATTTGCTTCCAGATATTGTTGCAATGTTATTAATTCTCATGACAGGATACATCTATGGCGCATTAACAGCATTCACCTTGCTGGATGATAAAGATGATAACGTGTTAATTAGTTTAAAAGTAACACCTATTTCTGTAAAACTTTACGTTATTGTCAAACTGTTTGTAAGTTTTGTTTTCGGATTTATTGCAACTCTTGCAATCATTCTAGCAACTGGCTTCTTAGCAAACACGTCATTTTGGATTATTCTATTAATTTCTATAGTTGGAGCATTACAAGCTCCAGGTGTCGCTTTGATTGTCAACTCATTTTCGGATAATAAAGTTGAAGGATTTGTCATTATGAAAATGACAGCGTTAATCTTAGTCTTTCCGGTTGTTGCTTTCTTTGTTCAATCTTGGCAAGAGGTTTTCCTTATCTTTGCCCCTGGATTTTGGTCAGCAAGAATGATTCAAATTGAGTTGATAACTGCAATGCAAGCTAATTTCAGTTTGATAGTTTACTTCTTTTTGGGAGTAGTTTATAACCTGTTATTTGTTACAGTTTTTATGAAAATATATGCGAAAAGAAGTAATATATAAAGGAGGTATATTATGCAAGTTTTAGGGATTATTTTAATTATTTACGGAAGCATTTGTGTATTAATTGGGTTGTTAAGACCGCCGTTTATAATGAATATGAAGAAAATCCAAGTGTTTGAGAAATTCTTAGGCAAGTTGGGAACCATTCTATTTATTATTGGCTTTGGAATCGCATCGATAGTTATTGGCATACTAATCTACTAAAAAAGGGCTATTTTTTCAGCCCTTTTTCTTTATATTTGATGCTCGTATATAACATAGATTTGGTTGACACTGTTAAGTTCCCCTACTGATTCATTGGCAATAAACACTTGTTTTCCCCGGCTTTCTATCATAACAAAATGTCGATAATAAATATACCGGTCTATTCTGAAAGTGTTAAGTGGGTCAAAACCAACAACTTGATCACATTCATAAACTTTGGGATTACTGCCCAAAACACGAGATATTCGATTAAAAATATCTTGATAATACTTATCTAAGAAGTCTAAGTCAAGAATACTGTTTTCATAATACAGTTCTTTCTTTTCAAAATTACCAAATAATAATTCATATAGGTTCTTCGATTCAGAACCTATATGATTACTTAAAGCAAGCGAAAATTTATCTTTAATTAAAAGCATAAGTGCACCAATTTCATAACTAATGTTTCTTACCGGAATATAGTTTCTAAGATTCTTTAGATTCACCTTTAGCTGATCATAAGCTTTCTGATATTCATGAACATCCATTAAGTTTAACGCTTTTAGTTCTACATATCTTGCTGTTCCCTCAATTGTCTCAATACCCTCTTCATAAAAACACTCTTTATCGTAGTCCCTTCTTCTTCTTTCTCTTATGTTAATGAAATGATCTAATGAACTAATATCATCTTCTTCATAAGCTTTCAGCAAATATCTTGTTTCATCATATTTCAAAGTTATGTTATATTTTTCATAAAGATAATTTAAACCTTGAAGTTCATTAGGAAAACGGATTTCTTTTTGTTTCATTTGGTAGGCGTGAAACATCTCGTGGATTATTTTTGAGGTAAGAATACTATAGTTTACATAAATGGTTTCAATTCGCCAGATTGCTAAAAACTTATTGTCATACTCAATAGCAGTATTGCCAACAAAACGATTATCATAATTGATTGTTTTATCCTTAAAAACAACAATCTTATCATCATATAAAGCAAAATCGAAGGGTTGAAACCCTTCATATATGGAATCGAAATCAAGCGAGTTGATTCGCTTCTCTATTTGCTTATAAAGTTCAATTAGATCTCTTTTGCTTTGTTTAACCATCTTTCACACCTCATAACATTAATACTTAAATTATAACAAAGACTATGTAAATAAAAAATGATATACTAGATATAATTAATTATTAGTCTTTACGAAAGGTTTTTTATATGTTTAATCATAAATGCAACTTATGTGGTGGTAATCTATCAACATTTAGCAAGGATAAGAAACGAAGTTTTTTTCTTTGTGATTTTTGCAAAGCAATTCAAGTTAATAAAGAGGACTATGTTTCTTTAGATTTAGAAAAGTCGCGTTATGAACAACATAGAAATAATTCAACCGATCAAGGATATCTTCATTTTATCAAACCGGTAGTGGATTATATTCACGAAAACGGCTTACTAAAAGCCAAGGGATTAGATTTTGGTGCCGGTAATAATCCGGTCATAAGTCAAATTCTCAAACAGGATGGTTATCAAATAAAAATCTACGATCCATTTTTCCATAATGATCAAGAAGTGCTAAAAGATACTTTTGATTATATTATTGTCTGTGAGGTAATCGAACACTTTCACAATCCAAAAGGAGAGTTTGAACTTTTGTTTAAACTTCTTAACGAAAAAGGCAAACTAATTATTATGACTCATCTTTATGATGACTCGATGGATTTTTCTAAATGGTACTATAAAAACGATATTACTCACGTCTTCTTTTACACGTTGGATACGTTTAGGTACATACTTGATAACTTCGGGTTTACAAAACTTCAAACAGAAAATCGTTTGATTATTTTAGAAAAGTGACAGAGGTTAAAGAACCTCTGCCATTTTTATTCTTCGATTAACCAACTCAATAGATGAATAGCTGTCACATCTCCATAATTAGTTCTTGGAGTATAATCTAGACTCAAGATGATTTTGCGATCTGGATTCTTTATATTCTTGAATGATGAAATAGCTAAATCCATTTCTTCTTGATTGTTTACGGATTCGACAATTTGAAGAAAAGTTTTTCCATATTCTGAGATGGTAAGAAAAGATATTTTATCATTCTTTGATTCAATATAGTAAGTACTTATTTTTCTTCTTTTTAATTCTAGAAAAACAATATGTTCCAATATGCTTATTACTGAGATATTTTCGTCTTTAGATATATACTTTCTTAAGCCTACATCAACGGGAAACATCTTAAATTCGTCCTTTATTGGCAGGTTGTTTTTTATATCATAATTGTTAATCTTATAAAACATATAGCTTTGGCATATTGATTGCAAATACTCTTCAATCAGTTTATTAGAAGCTTTATTTTTGCTTTTGCTAAAAAGATCTTGAATGTTTTTAATCGATAGTGAAATCGTTACATTATCAAATAAATGATTGACAATTTTTACAAAAATATTTGATTTGCTGATTTTATGTCTTGAGATAGCCTCTTTCATCAATGCTGTATAATATAATTCATACGCCAACTCAAAGTCCTGACTCATTTTTAAAGTAAAAGGGAAAGCTCCATTAGTAATATATTTGTTATAAGCTTGATTAAGGCTATTTTTAAGTCCATTGTATAAAACAATTTCCTTAAAAGATAATGGTTGAATATGAACTTCACTAAAACAATTTCTAAGCACTTTTACGAACTTAGGTTGGATTTGTGACTCATCATCGATTTCAATAAAAAGATTGATATAGGGGGAGTCTACAACGCTTTTTATCGCATTTAGATATATGTCAAGACTCTTTAATGGTTCCATAAAGATATATACATATCGTCCACGGCGAATAAAGTCTTTAAAATAATCCAAAAGTCTTTTTGATGTTGTCAAACCTTGAAGCTTCATTTCGGTATTATTCAAATCGATCACATTGTTTTCTTGAACTCCATATCGTTCAAGTTGACCCATGTACATTGATAAAATCGTGGATTTGCCAGATTGACTAACTCCAGAAATTATCTTTATATTATCATTTCTTTGAATTCTATGCAGCTCCAATAAGTAATCGTTTCTTACTATCATTATTATCACCCTCTATCATTATAACTTAACTAACAAACTTTAACTAGTGACTGTGATGTTTTACACTAATAGATTGAGGTATTTTGTTGCTTCATGTTGTAATTGATTGTGCGATATCTAAAGCCAATAAAAAGAATTTTATTCTCTCGTCAAGATTTAAATTTCCAAGTATTCTTTTGTCCCACTTAGTAGCATCCAAGTTGTCGGCTCCATAAAGAAAACTGTAAAACTGTAACCCCCTCAAATCGGAAAAAGCTTGTACAGCACTTACTTCCATTTCTACACAGATACAACCTTGAGTTTTTCTTTCAAGAAATAGTTCTTCAGTTTCTCGGTAGAATCCATCAGTTGTCCATGTAAAGCCAGTGACATAATCAATATTTAGATCTGCAAGAATTTTCACTAGGTCTTTGGAGTTTGGTATGTCGATAAAATCACTTGCTGGTTTATAGTGATAGGATGTTCCTTCGTCTCGATATGCCTTAGTTGGTACTATTATTTTGCCTTCAGTGATGGATTTATCTAAGACTCCGCAGCTTCCATACATAACAATATTTTTAATTGATAAAGAGTAGGCGATTTCTTCGAGAATACCCACAGCTGTTGGCGCGCCTATTGGACAGAGAAAAAAAAGAATTTTTGCTTGATTATTGATTCTATAGATTGGAAACATACTATGTGAACTACCAAATCTAAGCTCAACCATTTCTGAAACTAGGTTTTTATCAATTAAGCCTTCAAGAACTTTACTTTGATAAGTAACAATTATGGTTTCATACTCTTTATGATATTTCTTAGCTAGTTCACCAACAGAAAATTTTTCTGGTGAAATTCTAAATGATTTCTCTATTGCCATGTATTACTCCTTTGCTTACTCATAAGTGGTTATGAGTTTAATGTTGTTTGAAAGTGTAGGAAGTTCAGTTGCAAAAAACTCTGGATATGCTTTAAATTTATGGAAATCTTTAATGGGAATCCAAACTTTTTCTTCTTCAGCTCCAAAAAAGCCTACACTAATGTTAAACTGATTGTTAATGCTATCTTTCATAAAGAAATAAAAGGCTATTTCATGCCAGAGTACATTGTCATTTTCAAAAAAGCACTCATGAATAAAAGCTAATCTATCTATTTGATAATGGTGTCCGGTTTCTTCATAAACTTCCCTAAGACATGCTTCTTCAACTGATTCGCCAATGTGGATCGCACCACCTACTGAGTAATAATAATCATCAACATTGTTTTTAACCATTAATACAGTTTCATCTTTGATAATAATTCCACACGCTCTAACTCTAAAGCGTTTATTTTCTGATTTTATAAAGGCGTCAAGATAGTTGCTTTGTTTACTTGCGTTACCGTTTTTCATATTTTTCACCTGTTAAGTATAGTTAAATTCTAATTACAGATTATAACTTTATCTTCTTAATATCATCAGTAATTATCCAGTCATCCATGTTGCTGTCACGTCGATATTTAAAGGTCTCTATCATTTCTAAATGGGAGATTTTGTAGACGGCTAAAAACTTCTTTCCCGCCCACCTTTCATATTGGGCTTTTGAAAGATTAAGATCCTTCTCATATCTTTTAATAAAGGCAATCGATTCTTCTTCTGTCATTTTTTCACTTTCAACTATATCAGAAATGATACCTTTATAAGAAACGTTCATATCTCCATCAGTTTCAACAAAGAATATATCATCGCCGATTTTCGCTCTTCCTCCTAAAGGAGATTTTCTTCCTGCAGCTCCTCTGATAATCATCGTTTTCTCATTATTCACTAGTTTTTGCAGTTCATTAGCTTTTTTGTTCAGATATACTAGATGCTGAGCTTTTCCTTCTTTAGTCTGATACCACTCGGTTTTTTTCATATTAACCTCTTAGAAAATTTAATAGTGTTATTTCTTAATGATAATTTTAACATAAATGAAAAAAAACTTAACCTTTCATTCAATGTTTCATTATATTTGTTTAGATAACCTTGATGAACATGGCCTATCAAAAAAATTATGCTATAGGTTTTTTTTAGTTCGCGAAAGAAAAAAGCGCTATAATAGCGCTATAAACTTTGGTATTAGTGATGTTAGAAATTTGGGGATATCATATCAATTTGTTGTTCATCCATCTTTGGTTTGAAGCCGATTGATTCATATAAGTATTTAGCATTAAGATTTAAATCATCAGTAATAAGGAAACTTCGTCTAGCCCCGTTTCTTAACCCTTCAGATAATGCTGATAAGATAATTCTTCTTCCGATGCCTTGTCCATGATAGCCTTTTTTAATTGCAATCTCTCTTAACCATAAAACCGGGCCCTTTGGGCTGTAGTTTGCATAGATACATGTTAATGCAATGCCAAGTATTTGATTATCAGTCTTATATGTATAAACCTGATTGTTCTTCGCTTTTAAATCTATTAGAGTTGTGTTTGAACCATCAATCCATGATGAAATAAAATCAACTGAATCTCCATGAAAAGCTCTACTAGCTCCAGCGTTCTCTTTGGTAATATCACTAATTGACTTAGCATCTTTTATGGTTGCGAATGTAACATTAGGATGTTTTTTATTAAACTCTGATAGATTATCTAGCCAGTAGTCTCTTAAAATTGCATAATCTATATATCCAAGTTCTTTGAGTTTTTCATGCCATTCCTTAGGAATAAACTTTACTAAAACCTCGTTATAAGTTTCTAGATTTTTCCGGAATATCTCAAAATCATTACAAGCGTAAATGATTTCACTTAGTTTACTTGCTTGATCGGTGCCATGTATCAAAATAATCTCATGAGTTTCTAAAACTAGATTATAGTCCTTGATGTCTTCATAACCTAAATACTTAAAAGATGTATGTTGAAATGTCTGTGTTACTAATTCTAATCTTGTAAATGTCTCTTTGTTCATCTTATCTTGTTGCTTAATCCAGCGATGGGTTAAGTTCGATCCCTTCTGTTTATTTCTACCAAAATGGTTCTAGTTTTACATCAATATGGTGAGTTACTGCGTCGATGATTACTTTGTCTTCATCAATATTAAATAAATAACCTAGTTTTTCTTTATGAAGATACCCTTTGTATGGTGTTGCTTTTATATAGCAAACAGTACTTAAATCCTCGTTGTTTACCTCTTTGTACCAGTGCTTAAAAACGGTTAAGAATACTTCACGAATAGCTTTGTTATTATCTTCTAAAGGGTGTCCTGTAACTAGTGCTTTACACCATAAACGGTTATGCCCGCCATCAGAAATCATCACAAACTCATTGCTTTGAATTTCTTTTACGTAATTACATCTTATATCAGTGACAATCCAAAAAGAATCATCATAAAAAAAGGTGTCGACACATCTAACTGTTGGAACATTGTCTTTGGCTGTAGCAATCAGAAGAACAGTATCATTACTGTACCTTTCTTTCATTATTTCTAAAACTCCGCTATCTTTAACATTTATTTTTTTCATTTAAATTTTCTCCTTTAACTTGTTATCATACCATGTGGGAATAAAGCTAGTAAATCCTTGATACCATTCATAAACCTTGTCGGATATTTCCAATGCGGTTTTTACTTCCTCTTCACCAAACTGCATAGCCCAAAAAACATGGCCAATACAAGATTCTGCTGCGTACAAAGCCAACTTCTTAAAGAAGGTTTCAGTCGGGTAATCATCAAAGTATCCATCTATTAAACCAATCTCAAAGGCCGGTGTATTTATAACGTTCCAGAAAAAAGGCTTAAAGTCATCGATAGGATCAGCTTTATCTGCTTTATCAAAATCAACGATACCCAGTTTTAAATCATTGGTAATAACCATGTTTCCAAGATGGTAGTCTCCATGTTGCCACTTTGTATTGCTGTCTTCAATCAAATACATATTAGTTAAGACATAGTTTACAAACACATCTAGATGCGGGTGTTTTATTGAAGCTTCGTTAGCCAGTTTGATTTTCTTTGGTATTTTATTCTGATATACATCATTCCATGGTTTATCTGAAACTACAGGTATACTATGGATTTTTTTTAAGATTCTTCCAGCTTCTTTTCCAAGTAGATATTGGTTGTTTTCATCAAGAGTAGGCATTATTCCCTGAGCATCTTTACCTTCTACCCAAGATAAAACCATATAAACATTACCATCTTCAAATCTGGCAATTTCGTACGGTCTAGGAGTATTTACCCCAAGTTTTTCTATTTCTTTAAGAAGATTAAACTGACTATATTTCCTATCATATGATGCACTATCTGAAACTCTAAGCAGAAACTTATTTTGTAGTTTATCTTCAACTATATATTTTATATCTTTTGACCAACCTTTACAGAGAAGATTTATTTTAACCCATTCTTTACTTGCAACTAAATCAGCAATATCTTTCATTTCGTGTCCCTTTCTTCATGTATTATGCATATTATTTATCAATTATTGTATCGAACTATCATTACTTTGATTATGTGCTATGAGTGTTTTAATTAGTGATTCAACTTCGCCTATCTTATCAACCCATGTTATATTATATGATTTTGTTTTAGTTTTAATTGATAAAGTACCAAAATTGCATTTTGAATTTCTTCTATTTTGATTAGTTTTAATTTCAATAATATCTGTGATTCCAATAATTATTGTGACTTTTTTTGACTTGTGAAACAAAAGAAACTCTCCGTTTTGAGTAATCATATCATTTGGTTTAAGAAAGTATAAAAACTTATAAATATTATAAAGAATTGTTAAAAAAAGAACTATAGCAGCAAAGATTTGCAATATGAACAAACCCTTGCCATAGACAATAAAAAAGATTGATAGAACAATGTTTAGAAGGCTTGTTCCTCCATGTTCAAATCCAATTCCTAAAGTGAATCGGTTTGGATATCTTTTGGCAATAATTTGCATATTTAGTCTCCTAGTTATAAATATCAAAGTTTTAAATTAAAACATTGTCTATAAGATTTTTATAATTGATTCTTTTTAATGATATCAATCATGTAGATATACTCAATAGAAAATCTAGATTATTTTAATATCACTCTACGTTTGATGAAGTAATTAGTATTTACCTTTATACAACGCTTTTGCTTTATTGGTTTTATCATTTATAAACTCAGTTTTAGCCCTTGTATAGCCATCACGGTCATTAACATACTTTTTCCATAACTGAAGTTTTAATTGTTCGTACTCCTTAGCTACTTTAGGAAAAGCAATTAGATAATCTCTAAAATAAAGTTCATCATTATTAAATTTCTTTCTTAAATGAAAATGAAATACTTCTTCTGCAAAGCCATCTTCTGTATATCCTTTATTAAAAGCGGCTGAGGCTTGGTTATTGTTCATCAATATATAGCCATTGTTATTTAAGACATCCACAGCTTGATCAAAATGGTTATCATCAATTTCTATCAATATATCGACAATATTTTTAGCATGGATTTCTGGTATTGTTGTACTGCCTATATGTTCAATTCTAATTATACTCATATTACATAGTAGGTTTTCAAGCACCGTTTTTTCTTGATTAAACCATGTCTTCCATTCGGGATTATGTGGCACTAAAAATATCGGAAAAAGTTGCCACAACTCTTCTAATGTCATTTCGCTTAGTTTCTTACTCATAAAGTCATCCTTTTTTTCATAAATACTTAAATCTACTTGATAAAAATAGATCTTGATCTTTGATACTTTCTCATTATCAGGTCTATATAAAATACTATGGTTTCTTCAACAATCTAAACTAATTATATTAAGTACAGTTTGAAAAGTAAAGCATCTTTTTTATCTGCAAAAATATTAAGTAATAAATCGCTTTGTGTGTCTTATTTATAAAAAACTGGAAAAATCCATAGTCTTCCAATCAGTTAGTCAGTATTTCATGTGTAAATAGGTGGGAATAAAGGTTTCTTATAATAAATGTAAACTTCTTAGCTTTAATCTTCATATCTCAAAAAATATATTTTCTTTACACAATCTTTATATGGATTCACAAAAAGATAATGGTATCTTTATGAGCTTTTATTTATACTAAAGCTGATTAAAGGAGGTTTTATTATGGAAGAATTAAACGGTCAAAAAGTAAAAGTAGTGCTCAATTCATCAACAGGTTTTATTATTTTTGTTGGGACTGTGATTAGAGGTCTAGAAAACTTCCTTTTGATTGATTCTTCAATTGGTCCTATCTACATAGCATATAGCGCAATTAAGACAATTCAAGTTGTAGGAGATCAAAATGAAAAGAAATAAATCATTAGTTATTGGCTCTGGAAGATTGGGGGCAAGTATTGCGACCACCTTATCGGATTTGGGTGACGATGTTCTTATCATTGATAAAGATGGTTCTTCATTTAGAAAGTTATCTGATGCCTATAGTGGCTACGATGTTGTTGGCGATGCAACTGATTTGTTTATTCTAGAAAATGAAGCTTACATCAATGAAGCTAAAGAAGTTATTATTACAACTGATAGTGACAATGTCAATTTATTCATTGCTCATCTTTGTTTCTATATATTCGATGTTCCACATATATATGTAAGGTTTTCAGACAATGATAAAGGTATCCTAATTGAGAACACTACAATTAAAACAATTTACCCTTTTATTCTCTCTGTCGAAGATTTCTTTAGAAAAAGACAGGAGCATAAAATATGAAAATTGTGATTGCGAATGGAACTCATGAAGCAGATTTTATAATTAAAAAATTTAAAAAGGATAAGCACGATCTAATTGTTATTAATTCAGACAAAGATTTTGCTTCATATATAAGCGGTTCAAATCGAATTCCTGTGTTACATGGTGATCCAACAAAGCTTTATGTGCTTGGTGATGCCGAAATCAATTATTGTGATGTTTTTATTGCCCTTTCAACTGATGACATCGATAATTATGTCTCTTGTATTACCGCAAAAAAGGTTTTTAATGCTAAGAGAGTTGTCTGTGTTGTAAGAAACCCTAAACGAGTTGATTTGTTTAAAAAACTTGGAATTGATAGCGTTATTTCTTCAACATACCTGCTTGGAGAAAGCATAAAAAACGAGTCAATTATTGAAAATTTCATAAAAACTATATCCATAGAAAATAACAATATAGTCATATCTGAAATCATGGTTGAAGATAACTATTTGCTATGTAACAAAAAAATAAAGGATGCTAACTTTCCAAATTACATCAATATCAGTTGCATATATAGAGAGCCTGAGGTTATCATTGCTAGTGGTGAAACTCAAATTAATGCGCACGATAAACTTATCATCGTTTCAACACCAAGAGATCACGATAAAGTGATTTCATTCATTCAAAGGACAACATTAGACAATGAATAAGAAAATCATCAAAGGGTACAGTTTGCTTATTGGTTATATGGGATACTTTATGATGCTTCTTGGCTTTATTATTCTTTTACCGTTAATAACCATTTTGTTTTACCCAGAATCAATTAATCAGTCTGCTTATTTCATAGTCCCTGGTGTGACTTCAATAATAATTGGGTACATTCTCTCTTTGATACTGAGAGGAAAAAGAACAGCGAATCTTGAAAGACATCAAGATGCTGTTTTAGTATTATTTGTATGGATTGTTGCTATATTGGTTTCATCCATACCGTTTTTACTAACTAATGAATATAATTTCACTCAAGCAATCTTCGAATCTACAAGTGGTTACTCTACCACGGGACTTACAGTTATAAATGTGGCAAGCACATCCAAGATGTTTTTGTTGTATCGTAGTTTACTACAGTTTTTTGGCGGTGTAGGTCTTGTTTTGGTACTTACATCAGCTATATCAGATAAATACGGTATGAGACTATATCACGCTGAAGGACATAATGATAAGTTGCTGCCTAATCTGGTGAAATCTGCAAGACTTATCCTTACTCTTTATATCATTTACATCGTTTTAGGAACACTTGGATATTCACTCTTTGGAATGTCTGTTTTTGATGGGATAAACCATTCAATTACTAGCGTTACTACGGGGGGATTTTCAACTCAACCTGACTCTATAGGGCATTACAACAGCATCGGGATAGAGTACATAACTATTGTGTTGATGATACTAGGTAGTACAAATGTAATAATTCATCTATTTATTCTAAGGGGGAAAATAAAAAAAGTATTCCATCATATTGAGTCATTTGTCTTTCTAATAGTAATTATTATCTTTTTCCCATTAATGATGATATCGATAGCAAACATGTCCAACTATTCTTTTGCTGAAGGATTCAGAGTAACACTTTTTCAATTTGTTAGTGCGATTACTACTACTGGATTTCAAACAATAGATTCTTTTCAAAGTTTACCTCACATATTCAATTTTAGTGTTATAATAATGATGATTATTGGTGGTGGAATTGGGTCCACTTCAGGTGGAATTAAACAGTATCGTATTGGTTTGGAAGTTAAGAATCTATACTGGAATATCAGAGATAGACTTTCTCATCAAAGAACTTTACACACAAATTATGTTAAACGGTTTAGCAAAGATACGATCGTTGAAAAAACCGATTTAGTTTCTAATCACGCTTTCATAACTCTTTACATATTGGTTTTAATAATGGGAACTATAGTTTTTGTTAGTTATGGCTACACTTTAACAGAATCATTGTTTGAGTTCTCATCAGCTTTAGGAACTGTTGGATTATCTATAGGGATAATCCAATACACAACGCCTAATCCATTATTATGGACTTCAATTATTGGTATGTTTCTCGGTAGATTAGAATTCTATGTTGTTATTATTGCTTTTTCAAAATTAGTTATGGATGGAATGCACAAGAAGGTGGTTTAGTGAAGGAAAAACAAATATACAAAATCATTTTTATGGTAGTAGTGCTGTTCTTGTCAACATTGCTATCATTTGGATTTGAAAAGTTCAACTTAAGACGTGAGAATATTTTGATAATCTATGTGGTTTCAGTTATGTTAATCATGGTAGAAACTAGGAAGTTTATCTACGCAATATTTTCAACTTTTCTACTTGTGTTTGTTTTCAATTTTTTCTTTACAGAGCCACAATATACATTTATTATTGATGATGCAAACTATATCATAACCTTAATTATATTTTCTTCAACCATTCTTATTCTTGGTGCTCTTACTACTACTCTACAAAAAGAAATAACTCATTCAAAGAATAGTGCAAAGATAATTGATTTATTATATCAAATTAGTAAAGATCTAATACAAACATCAAACAACGATGAGATTCTTAGCGTCGTATTCAAACACATATCTAACAACTTAAATAAGCCTATCCTTTTTTATTTTCCAAGCGAAAATATTAGATTCGGTGATTCAAAAATTCAAATTGACGAATATCAAAAAGAAACCTTATATACAATGGATTATCATATAGTTACAGGCAAGAATGAAAAGAAGTTTGGTGATTTGAGTTTTAAATTATTCCCTATTACAGGAAAAACCGAGATTAGAGGCGTTTTATTGGTTGAAATGGATGAAGGGGTTATAACCCGGCAAGAGTTGGAATTTATTCAAACTACTCTATTACATATGTTGACCGCTTTAGAGCGTGAATCTATCTCAATCGAGCAAGAGAAAACTCGTCTAGAAATGGAAAAAGAAAAACTAAAATCAATTCTACTTAGAAGCATTTCTCACGATTTAAGAACCCCACTTACATCTATCCAAACAGGGTCATCACTTATTTTCGATAGTTATGATAACCTTAATGATGAAACCAAAAAAAGTTTGATTCTTGATATTAATAATGAGTCTAGACGCTTGTCAGAATTTGTTGATAATGTAATGAACTTAACGCGTTTAAATGCTGACCAAATGAAGCTGCGATATAAGAAAGAACTTATAAAAGACGTTTTTGATGACTTGCATCAACGAATAGAATATAGGTTAGATGAACACAAAATCCAATTTGGTCAATTAAAACAAGACGATTTTATATATGCTGATATCCAACTATTATTTCAAGTATTTATCAACCTAATCGATAATGCCATAAGACATACAAGAGCTGACTCAAATATCAGTGTATACTATGAAATAAAAGATAGTTTGATTAATTTCTATGTTGAAGATGATGGTGGTGGCATACCCAAAGACCAAATAGATAATATCTTCAGAGACTATTTTTCTTTAGATTTATCTCAAAAAGATAAACAAAGAGGAATCGGTTTAGGATTAAGTATATGTCGTTCGATTATAGAAGCTCACAAAGGTTCAATCAATGTTTTCAATAATTCTATTGGAGGGACAACATTTTGTTTTTCAATCCCTTATTTAGAAGGAGATAAAAATGAATGAGTTAAAAAGAGTTCTTATCATTGAAGATGATAAAGTAATACGTAAATTTTTGCGCTTAGCTCTACAAACTAATGAATACGACGTTGATATTTCTGATAGTGGATGTATTGGATTAAACATGATTTCACAACAACATTTTGATTTAATACTTTTAGATTTAGGTTTGCCAGATATTGATGGTATTGAGATTATTAAAGAGATCAGAAAGCTTCTGAAAACCCCGATAATTGTAATTTCAGCTCGAGATAGAGAGAGTGACAAAGTATTAGCCTTAGATACTGGAGCCAACGATTACATTACAAAACCATTTAATGTTGGCGAGGTCTTGGCTCGTGTAAGAGTTGCCCTTAGAAACTCGACAACTCAAGATATCCCAAAACTATTTAATTTCAAAGATATTACTATTGATTTTGAGAAAAGAATTGTTAAACTAGCAAATGAAATGATACATTTTACTCCTATTGAGTTTAAAATACTAGAACTGTTTGTTGAGAATCAGGGCAAAGTATTAACACATAGTTATATCCAAAAAAGAATTTGGGGTTATCAAACCCTTGATGATTACCAGTCTCTAAGAGTGTTTATGGCTTCTATTAGAAGGAAGATTGAAAAAAACTCTAAAAACTTAGAATACATAGTAACTGAAGTTGGTGTAGGTTACAGATTAAAAGATGATTAGTATAAATTGTCGTTATCATAATATCTTTGGAAATGATTTATAATAACAAAGACAATGAATATTTTGCTTTTACCACATGTGCTTTATTAAAGAGATTATAATCAGTTTTGGATTAGCATGGTCAAAATCAGAGTTTGCACACAAAATAATAATTTAAACAACAAGTTGCTTAATTTAACTTCGGCAACTTGTTATTTTTTTCTCATTTTTTTTACATTTACATCCTATTTTCTATAACTACTATTATTTGTC
>OBJA01001009.1_pt1 | contig 21213 bp, 17 predicted proteins | sample 1519751 | NCBI WGS metagenome assembly OBJA01 (sample SAMEA3881238, study PRJEB22517) | soil metagenome | biome: lake sediment; feature: soda lake sediment; material: sediment, water from around vicinity | place: India | collected 2013-12-23 | depth 3 m
AGCAAACGTGGCTGGCCCGCCTGTGGCGGCTCACACTGCAACAACCCGGCCTCCTTGAATACCACCCGGATCAAGCCGCTTCCCCGCTCCTGCTGGCCCTCGCGCCGCAGCCAGCGCAAGGTCAGGGCAAACAGATGGCCATCATAGGCCGAGGCGGTAAAGCCAACCGCCGAGCGATAGATCCCGGCAGCCTCAGACCAGTAATTGGCCTCCAGCAGTTCCGCGGTGCGCTGCCTGGCCTGCTCTGCCCCTTCGACACCAAACAGCTGTGCATGTTGCAGGATGGAGAGCACCGCCAACGGCTCTTCCAGCGAGTTCACGGTAACCCGTAGCGGGAGGCGCCGTTCCACCAGATAGCCGCGTGGCGGCAGTTGTTCCCATTTGCCGCTCTTTAACAAAAACTCGATTTGCGCCCGTCCCAGTTGCCGGGCATTTTGCCATAGCGCGCTGTCCTGTGGCTGCGAACGCAGGATCAGGGCCAGCGCCTCGATCAACTCTACCATGCCTTCAAGCATGATACGGTCGCCGCCGCTCTGATCGGGGGCATACATATCGACAAAGCTGCCCGATTGGGCAACAAAGTGATGCCGTTCCAGATTGTCGAACTGTCTTTGGATCTGCTGCTGTACCCCGTTGCGCCATTCGGTGGCCGGTATTTCCAGGCCCGCCAGCATTGCCTCGGTCTTGAGCAGGCCACGCAGCAAGGACGCCTGGGAAAAGAGCCGGCTGCGTCCATCGCTGATCTGCCAGCGGTCATCTTCCCAGCTGAGCACCTCGGGCATATAGCCATGCGATGCCAGCGGCAGGATCTCTTCAGTCAAGGCGGTATATTCCCGTTGCAGTGAGGCCAGGAGCAATTCATATTCCGGGCGCACTGGCGACAGTTGCATCAGTAGCAGCGCCTTGGCCGACAGGGAACGGCCTATCACTGCCGGCGTGGTGCGCCGATCCATCTCGTCACTACGCCAGACCAGGGTCTCAGCCCGGCTCTTGTCCGGTTCCTGGGCGTAGCGCGGCAAGGCGCGCAGAAAGCCGATCCCCAGTGGCCCAGTATCTGTCCCGGGGCCAGCGTTTGAATCACGCACGATAGCCACCATCCCGGCGGTGATGGTCGTCAATAATTCCTCGCGCAAGGCCGCGGAGACCTCCGCCTGCCCGATCCACAACAGCAATTCCCGATACACCGACATGGCATGGAGCGGCGAATAGAAAAAATCGATATGATATTTTTCCAGCCGATTCAGATCATAGCCGCGTGCAAACTGCTCAAGGCGTTTGAGTGCCTGTTGCTGTGCCTCCTCATTGCTGGCCTGCACTGGCCAGGCAGTGGCCATCAGAATCAGCCAGAAGGCTATCAAGCCGCTTGTGTACCGTTGCATGATCATCTCCTCTTCTCACCAGCAACTTTCATCGGGATTCATGGGCCGCAAGCAAGCGCAGCCGCGCCACATCCGTGGTCAGTGTGTTGAAATCGGGGTAATCACGAAACAGCCAACCCTTGTCCAGCAGTACCTCATCGCGCCACAGCATTACCTGCAGGGCGGGATTGTCCAGCTCATTGCCTTCGCTGGTTGCCTGTTCAAAGTCGCTCATATAGGCGGGCAGAAAGGCCCCTATCTCAATCTGGATTCGGTTTTCCTCGTCGATGGTCAGCCGTTCACCGGGGGCAACACGCACCTCCCGAACCGTTTTGCCCGGCTGATGGATAGCCAGGGTCATGCTCTTCCAGCGCTCACGCACACCCTCCGGCACCACCACCGTGGGTTCATTGCGTGGCGTGATGGTATGCGCCGATGGCAGATACAGGGGGTCTTCCTCTATCGACAGCCCTTCCAGTCTCGGGTGGCCGCTGGGCAGCTCCGCCAACACCTCGGCCACGCTGACCGTCACCTCGGCGTGGTGTTGATCAGCCGTGGTGGCCTGTGAAACAGGTGCAATCTCGGTCGTGGCAGGCGGCGGTACGGCCTCCTCGCTACATGCCGTGCTGAGTAACGCTAGCACGAGCACTCCGGTACCCGCCAAACCTACCCGTAAAATCTGATTCATCTCTCTACTCCACCTTTCATTTTTTAGTTACTGGTTGTGTAACGGTTTAGTCCTGGTGGGCCCGCTATGCTTGGCCCACCCTACAACAACCCGCTACTCGTAGGGTGGGCGATGGCTCCCGGCATCCTGCCTACCGCCAAATACCGTCCGTCCATGGACATAAGGAGCGTTAGCGACGTGCCCACCACCAACAATCCCATCTACCTGAACAGATACTGCCCATGCATACTGTAGCGCACCAGCATCAGACCATAGGTGGTAAACAACAACATCGCATACGGCAGCAAGGCAAGCCGACAGGCACCTGTCCCACGCCAGGCCGGGCGCAAGGTCAGATGGCAAACGGCGGCGTAGGCCAGTGCTGTCGCCAGTGCCCAGCTTTCGATCGGATCCCAACCCCAGAAACGTCCCCAGGCCAGCCAGGCCCAATACGATCCGGTGGCCACCATCGCCCCCCACAGCAACAACACCCACCACAACAGCCTGCCACAGCGTGCCGCTTGCTCCTGTCCTCCCAGCAATGCCAGTGAGGCGCACAGGGTCGCCAGAGCAATCGACAGGCTGTTCAGCGGCGCATGGATCTGCAACCAGTAGATGCGTAGCGCCGGACTCCACGGGTAATACTGCTGGCTATACAACAGTGCCCCCAATACCAGCACGCCAGCCGCCACCAGCATCAGCGCAGCCGCCCGGCGCAGGGCCGGATCGCGGTACTGGAGCACCAGCCAGATCGCCACGACAAACAGCGCATCGAGGGTCAGATCCTCATAGCGGGTTACCATTGGCATCTGTTGCTGGGCATACCAGCGCCAGCCAAGCAGCGCCCCATGCAGCACCATCCCGCCGCTCACCGCCACCACTGCCACAACCTGCATACATCGCCAACGCGCTATCAGCAAGACAGCGGCGATCAGGTAGAGCGCCCCGACCATACCTTGCAGTACCGTCACCAGTTCGGCCGGTGGCAGGTTTACCGCAGTACTCATGCTGCCTGTTCCCGGTTGCGCCGTCGCGGCCAGGCCAGATGCAGCAGAAAACCAGCCACGGCCAACAGCATTCCGGCGAAGACCCACGGTGCGCCGCGATCCGCTGCCAGATAGAGACCGGCCCATGGCGCAACCACACGCAAGATCATCTGCTCGCCGCCGACCTCGATAGAATCACCGGGCACCAGCCAGCCTTCATACAGTTGTTCGGCACCCCGTCTGACCAGCATGTGCAGGCGGGCCGGCTCTCCTTCGAGGCGCAGGCGAAAGTGGCGGATCTCGTAGCCGACATGGATCGCCCGGCTCTGTTCGGCCTGCCACTGCGCACTGCCCCACTGGTCGCGCGGTACAGGAAAGTTCACCAGCAGCAGGCGGCGCTCGCCGCTTGGCAGGTGTCGCTCCAGTGCCGCGCTGTAACCAAAGGTATTGCCAGGATAGATCCGATACCCGGCCACGCCGATCGGCTGGTTGGTGCTGATCGCGCCATGCTGCGGCGTACCACTCTCCTCCTGCCAGCTCAACAGCAGATGCAGTGTTTGCAGATTCGAGGCCGCTCCCAGCTCGGCGATCACCCGATCCAGACGCAGCACCGCCTCAAAACCAGGGAAGCGACCACGATCGATATTCAACTTGTTGGCCTCGCCCTGCCATACTTCGCGCTCGGTCAGTTCCAGATAGCCGCCAAAACCGCTCAGGGCGCTGCCCATTGCCCCGGCCACGATCAGCAACAGGCCGGTATGCCCGAGCACCACCCCCCAGGTATGAAACTGCCGCCATGGCCGGTGGCGCATGATCAACTGCAAGGTACCAGCCGACAGGTTGAGCAGCAGCAACAGACACAGCCCCCAAAACCACGGTGAGCCGTAGATACCGGAAAGATGCAGGATCTCCAGCCAACCGGTGCTACTGCCCCACTCCTGTTGCCAGCCCTGTTGATCCTCTGATGTCAGCCGCACTGACTGTGGCAGGGTGCCACCCAGTACCGCCGCCACGGCCAGCACTATCAGCAAGGCAACCGCCAGTTTGTGAGAACCAAGCAACCGCCACGCCATCATCACTGGCAACTGCCCACCCCTGCAACACCACTGCTACCGGTATAACTGGCGCTGTGGCAATCGGCCTTGCTCCAGTCGCCACTATTGATGGTATCCAGGGGTACACTGGAGTTGATCCCATAATAAATGCTGTCATTAATCGGAAAACGCCAATGGGCATTATAGGGAACGGGGTCAGGATCACCGGTACCAAAGACCAATAGCGCACGTCTTTTCCAGCCATGCGGGATAGCTACATGGCAGGCATAACAGGGTGCATTGCGTGCATCAATGTGTTTGTTGTGCAGGTTTTTGTTGGCCGAACCACTGCGCCCGGAAAAGCCGGTCTGATTGGCCGTTGCGCCACCCCAGCTGCCCCCTCCGTATACATTGCGATCATGGCACTTGAAACACAGATGGTGATCGGTGCCTTGCATCCCGGTAGTAAAATCATAAGGCCCCCACACAATCGGCCAATAATCGGCGCCGTGCGGCCCCTTTAGATTGTCCGGGTTCTGGCTATCGGAGTGGCAATCGGCGCAGCCGATCACGCTGTCCGGGGTCATGCCACCGATTAATGAGTTGGAGTAGTCGTATCCACCTTGACCGATAAAGTCATTCTTGCCTGGCGCCACCACCGGATGGTAGGAACGGTTATTGGGGTTAAACTCCAGGGCCTGATCGGTGTATCTACCGTAATTACCCATAAATTCGATCGGTGCCGGTGGCGGCGTGTCGCCATAGGCATAGTAGGAATGGCATTTCAGGCACAGTTGATACTGGTATTGCACTTCATCCACCACCTCATAGGAGGTCACCGGATCCCATTCACCAGGCCACACAGTGGGTTCCACCCCCCACACACCGCGCAGCACCCCGGAAGCCTGGTTGGTGGTTGGTGTGCCGCTGCCCACATTGGGCGAGGTGCCAGCAGTGACCGCATGGGGATTATGACAGTCCTGGCACTCGGCATGACGCATATCGAGACCCAGATTTTCCCTGGGCTCTCGTACGGTGTTGGCATCGACCCGCTCTGTAGAATGGCGGATGGCCATGCCCTCGTCGGAAACCGGATGGGTGAACTCCAGTGACAGTGCATATTGGATATCCTTGGCACCGTCCGCCACGTTACCATTGTGGCAGACTAGGCATACCCCGGCCTCACCATCCTGCTTGAGCAAGTTGCGCCCACCACCGCTGGCATGGGGCTGGTGGCAGTTCTCGCAGGCATTGGCCTTGACGGTGGAGTTGATCGGGTCATTGGCCAGGTTGTGTCCGGGCAGATGCCAGGGATTTTCCCCGGTGCCCTTCCATGTCTTGGTCGAGTTGCGGTGGGTGGAGAGGTTGTCCCAGTACTTTTTGTCGTGACAGCTGCGGCACAGTGGTGAGCCGTACCCCCCTTCATCGACAAAACCGATCCGCAGGAATTTGGGATAGGTATCACTGTGCGGCTCGTGGCAGGTGATGCACTGTACCTCGTTGTTGTGATCGAGCTTGATCGGGCCACCAGCCAGCGTCGCAGGATGGAACAGTTCGCTGTTCTGGCTGACCAATGCGGCGTCATAGACAAACGAGATCGGGTGATCGTCGCTCAGATCGGTGGTCAGATTGGCGGCACCGGTCAGGGTTGTATCCAGCCCCGGCACAATCCCCGCCCCCCGACCGGTACCCAACGGCAGATTGTGCACGCTGCCAAGCGCCACGGTGCCATCATGGCAGGAGAGGCACAGACGGCTGGCGCCGGTCGGCTGGCCCGGCTGGGCCGCCATGGTCGGGCTGGTATAGGGTGTATAGGTCTGCCCCGACATCTCGTGGTTCCACAGCGGCACGGCCGGATTGGCGTTATGCGGCGTATGACAGAACACGCAGATCTGCTGCTCACTGGTGGCCTTGTAATCACCGGGGCCGCTGGCGGAAAGATTGTGCTTGGTATCGGCAATCCCGGCCCAGGCCGTGCCCTGCAATAGCAGCAAGGTGGCGATACCAAGGTAGCGGAGAAGATGCGTCATGGTTTGTTTGCCCCCCCCAGATACTGAAACACCTGGACACGTTTATTGTAGGAGTCGGCCACATAGAGACGATTGTCCGCACCCATCGCCACCCCGGTCGGCAACCAGAACCTCCCGGCGTCCTGACCGCTGTCGCCGAAGAACAGCAGCAACCGTCCCGCGCGATCGAAGATCTGGATATTATCGAAGCGGGCATCGGCCACATAGGCGTTCCCATCACTGTCCAGCGCCACGCCCTTGGGCGCGGAGAGATCGCCGGAGCCATCGCCACGCTGGCTGATACTGCGGACAAATCTCCCTTCACTATCAAAGATCTGAATGCGCCCATTCAGGGCATTGGTGACGTAGAGCCTGCCGTGCCGGTCAAGCGTGAGGAAATTGGGATAATTGAATTCACCATCCAGCATCCCGCGCTGGCCGATACTCCCAACCAATGCACCACTTCCCAAATTAAAAATGCGTACCACATGAGCCGGTGTATCGGCGACATACAGCCGGTTACGCTGGACATCCACCGCAATACCGGTGGGACGTTGCAGCGTATCGGCATCACCGTAGCTGCGGCGTAGCTTGCCGATGCCATTCAGGGCATGTACCTGTCGGTGTTCGGTATCGGCAATATACAGGTTGCCGCGTCCGTCACTGGCCACCGCGATCGGTTGTTGCAGCAGGCGTTTGCCCACGCCGCTGATCACATGGTATCGGCGCCGTGCCTCATGGAAGATATGCACCACGCTGTCGGCCGGATCGGCTACCGCCAGCCAGCCATCGCGATCATCCACGGCCAGCCCCATCGGCTTGCGGATCGCCATCTCATCCGGGCCAACGATAAAATCGCGAAGACGGCCAAAAAATCCTCTCGGCCCGGCCACATCCTCTCGCGTGGCGAACGACTTGAGGTACTGGATACGTGGCTCCGCCGGTGGCGCCGGCCAGACCAAAGGTTTCCCATCGGCCAGTAGCGCCGATGGCACAAACAGGCTCCACAAAAAAATCAGGTAAATTGTCATGCCAATTTGTTTCTTGACTACCACGTTATCACCAATCATTTTTCAAAAGCCAAGCCCGGTAAAACCCCGGTGGATCCGCTACGCTTGGCCCACCCTACAAAACCATACAACCAACTGTCGCAGGGTGGGCGAAGGAGCGTCAGCGACGCACCCACCACAGCCAAGCCCGATTAATACCCCTTATGTATCATCGAAATAGCTGGTGTGGTTGGCGTGAACCCTCACCATGAAAATACTTGTAGCGATACAGCGCATCCATACCATGACAATTAGTGCACAGATTAAAGTTACTCTTGTTGCGCAGGAAGCTGTTAAGCGCATTGCCCTCCACATTGCGTCCCGGCCCCTCCTGCTCCACCTCCGGTTGCCATTGATGAGGATTGTGACAGGTCGGGCAGGAGATCACACCACTGTTGGCAACATTCCCCTCGGCATCGTAAACCGGATAGTGGCCGGCTACCTGGCCCGGGCGCGGCCAGCCCTGTACCGAGGATACCGGGACATCCTTGGGATGGCTGAGCCGCCCCGGCACCTTGTCCTGCGCCACCTTGCCGGGTGAATGACAACCCAGACAGAGATCCTCCATGATGTCCTGCCCCTGTCCCGTGTCACGTCCCCACAAACGGCTGCTCATCTCGGCATTGTGCACCGCATGACACTGACCGCACACACCGGACTCCGCCACGGTCTGTCCGCTGGCATTCTGTTCATGCGGCGCAGTAATCCTCAGGTCGTGTTCGGTATTGCGCACCCATTGTTCCCGTTGATGGCAGCTGGTGCACAACTGGCTGTCCGGCACGCTGGGCAGGCGCAGGAAACTGTTACTGCCATCCCCTTCGGCAGTGGCACTGGCCCCTGTCCGGCTGTGTGGTGCACCGGGTTCCCACTGGTGGGGATTATGGCAACTCGCGCACCCCACCCCGCCTCGTTGCACATCCACTTGACCGGCATGATCAAACAACGGCAGACGGCCTGCCGCTACGCCACCCTGCGGAGTCACGCCCAGCGGATGGGTGTATTCACCAACTTGTTTCCCCTCGGCCATTGCGCCGTCCTGATGACAGCCCAGACATAGCGCCGAAACCGGATCGCTGCCTTCACCCTGGCGGTTGGCCCACAGGCGCACCCCCTCGGCATTGTGTGGCTGGTGACATTGTGCGCAGACATGCGCCGCCTCGGCTTCGTCCGGCCGTGAAATATCCAGGTTGTGCTTGGACAGTGAGACCATCCCCTTGTCCACATGGCAGTTGCGGCATAGCTTGGCCTCACCCTCGACTGGCAGGCGCAGGAAACGGCCCTCGCCGCTGGCACCGGCAACTGGCTGGTGACGATGCACGTCATGACAGGTGGCGCAACTTACCCTGCCACCGCTGATCGCCTTGCGTGCCGAGGTGTCAAACAGCGGCAGGGCGACCGGCTTGTCCGTTTCAAAGAGATTATCAACCTGCGCCTGCCAGCCGTTGGCGCCAGGCCGGATCCCGACCCGTTCAAGCGGCACGTCGACTGGGTGGGTGTATTGGCCGACCGTCTTGCCATGCGCCACGCCCTCGTCATGATGGCAGGAGAGACACAGTGCCGAGACCGGATCGGCATCACCGGCGGCCTGCATGGCCCACATGCGCGGGCCGTGGCCCTGGTGCGCCTTGTGACAGGTATCGCAAACCCCGCTGGTGTCGGCCGGCAGGCTGGCATGCCGTTCCATCCGAGTCCGATCGTGCGGGGTGCCGAGTAGGGCTTTTTGTTGACGGTGGCAACTGGTGCACAGGGCCGAGTCGCGGGTATTGTCCTTGCGCAAAAAGCTGCTGCTGCCATCACCGCTACCCCGCCGGGGATCGGTAGTTTTGCCATCCGGCGACCATTGATGCGGATCGTGGCAACTGGCGCAACTCACCCACCCTTCCCCACCATCAGTGCGCAAGCCGTGGCTATCGAAGGCCGGCAGGCCACTGTCCTGGTTGATCCCGCCCATCGGACGGCCAACCGGATGGGTGTGCCTGCCCGGCAGTTTTTTACCGGCAATCTCACCTTCCTGGTGACAACTCAGGCAGGTCGCAGCCATCGGATCGGCATCATCAGCCAGTTCGCGTGCCCACATCTTCGGCCCGCTACCACGATGCGGCACATGGCAGGCGCTGCACACGCCGCCCTCATGCGATGTCTGACCACGGATATTGGCGCCGGCCTCGGCGGCGTGACGCATGTCGTGGCGGGTATCCTGCACAGCGGCCTGTGCGGCATGACACTGCACGCAAAGCTGCGCGTCCTCGTTGCGCTTGACCAGGATCTTCGGGCCGGCCTCGGCATGGTGGGGTTTGTGGCAGCTTTGGCAGATCACCGTGCCCCCCTCACCCAGCTTGGCGCCCAGGCCGAGCAAGGCGTCCGGCACCTCGGCACGTTCCGGCACAATATTGACCGGGTGGGTATGGCGGGCCTGCGCCTCGTGCATACCGCTGACATAGCGATCATCATGACAGGTACTGCACAGCGCCGAATTGCTGTTGTCGACCATCAGCAGTTTTTCATCGCGGGCGCCATGCACACGATGGCACGACTGGCAGATGACCGTGCCGTCCCGGCCGAACTTGGCGCCCAACTCATGCAGGTGTTGCGGCGGCGCATCCAGATTGGGCAGCTTGTCGATCTCGCGAAATACCGGATGATTGCCCTCGTCGGTGCCGGTGCCGCGCTCAAGGTGACAGGCAAAACAGAGGCTGGAATCAACGTTCTCGACCCGCAGGAATACCGGCGAGATCCGCTCCATGCCCCATTCCACGCCATGCGCACTGTGACAGGTGCCGCAGTAGATCTTGCCGTCCTCGTTGAGCGGGAAGATCTCCTTGCCATCGGCGGTGGGGATATAGATATCATCCGAGGGCACCACCCCGACCGGGTGGAAGTGTTCCCGATCGGCCCAGACAAACCGCGAATCGAGCACAAAGCCATCATGACAGGAAAAACACATCCGATCGGTGCTGGCGGCGTCCTGACGGCCGGTCTCCACCACCGGTTTGGGATCATAATCGATTAACGGCACGGCACCTTCACGCTGAAATTCACTCAGCCACATCACATGGCAGGTGGCACATTCCCGTTGCGGCGAGATATCACGCGCCATTGCCGGCGAGACCATCACCAGCAGTGACAACAACAGCAGCCATTGCAGAATCCCCGTCCTGGCGGATTTGGGTAAATTGCCGATAGTCATAAAGATCCGTTAATAAGCACGCTAGCGCAGTTGAAACACGCTAACCCGATTGGCCAGCATCTCAACCACAAACAGCCGATTGGTCTCCAAATCGATAGCCATCCCTCCCGGGGCCTGAAAACGGTGGATCCGCCCCTGATTGCCAAAGACATGCGACAGGCGGTAGTCACTGCCATAGACCTGCACGACATCCATGTAGCCGTCACTGACATAGATCCGGTTCTGCTTGTCGAGGGCTATCCCCTTGGGCCGGAACAGTTGTCCCTGCAAAACGCCCCACTCGCCCACGCGAAAGCGGTAGTCACCGGTAAAGGAAAAGATCTGGATACGGGAGTTCAGCCCGTCAACGGCATACAGCAGATTGTTTTTTAATGCCAGGCTGGCGGGAAAGCGAAACTGCCCATTGGCCACCCCCTCCCTGCCCCACTCATGCAGCAATTCCCCTTGCAGGTTGAAGACCATGATGTTGTGGTTGAGGTTGCTGCTGACATAGATGATCTCGCCCTTGTCATTGCTGACCACGCCGACCGGACGCGAGGCACCCTTGCCATCGTGTACCGGGATCACCGTCAGCACCTTGCCCGAGGGATCCAGCACCTGCACCCGGCCATTGCCCTTGTCGGCCACGAACCGGATCGCGAAACTCCCCCTGGGAGCTGCCGGGGCGCCCATCCTGGCGGCCAACGGCAAACAGGAACTTCCCGTTGGCGTCGAAGGCCACCAGGCGATGATTGCCGCCATCGACCACATAGATCCGCCCCTGCGCGCCAATCGCCACATCGGCCGGCAGGATCAGAGGGCCATCGGGTGTTGCCGACAATTCAAACAGCCATTCCCCACCATCCAGCCGCAAGGACTGCGCCTGCACCAGGCCGGCCAGACAAAACAGCAGCCAGCCAGCAAAGAGAAACAGCCATCTGGATCTCATGCCATACCCTGCCTCATCCTAGCGCTCCGGGCGGGCATCGAATTGCCCACGCCACCAGTCACGCGGACTGCTTTCGATGGAGCGCTGAATATGCACCTCAGGCCCAATCAGCAACCTTTCATCATCCTCGCTCATGCTCTGTTTGAAGATGGTCGGGATATAAAACTCGCGGTATTTCTGCACCACCCCAACGATGTTCAGATTGGTGAGGGCATCCACGCGCTCGCTGGAAAAGCCCAGGCGCCGCAAGGGCAGATAGGCCTCTCTTTCATCGACATGACAGCGGGCGCAGAAACGCCCCTGCGGGTTGACATTGGCATGGAAGCGCCGCTTGGCCGCACCCTGTTGCGCCCGGCTGAGCTCGCCACGCATGTTGATGAACTCGCGAGCATCCGGACGGCTTTCCGGGATCTCCAGCAATTCATTGCCATTACTGGTCATCCGGTAGGTGACAATCTTCGAGTAGTAGTCATCGGTATCAATCAACCGGCCAGTGGCTGGATCGACATCGGTGCCAAAAGGCTGGCCGCTCACCTCGATACCGGAGAAGTTCAACCAGCGAAAGACCATCTCCTCCTCGGGGATCTTGTCGGTATCGGCATGACAGGTCAGGCAACCGACGAACTGGGTATGCATATTGAGCAGTGAGCGCACCATCGGCTGATTGGCATGGGGATAATCACCATGACAATAGGAGCAAACCACCCCTTCGCCCGGCTTGATGCGTTCACTGGCATTATGGAAGACGCGCAGTTGTTCGGTGGCCTCCTCCTGCACCAGGATTTCCATCAGGCCCTCCTCACCGGCGACCTTTTCTGTGGGCATCATGCCCATCACCAGGCTACGCATCCCCATGAACAGCAGGAATGCCAGGATGCTCCATAGCATGAAGCTGATCAACCATGCCCAGACGGGATGGTTACGCCGGATACCGCTTATCGAGAAGGCCCCGGTGGTCAGGCCGGACTGGATGCGTGCCTTGCTATCAACAATCAAGAGCAAGGCAATCATGACCAGCACAAACAGCAAGACCGCAAGAACTGGGACAGGCAGCTGTAATTCGATTACTGTTGGACGCATATCGATTCTCTGTATTTTTGTCTATGTGAGGATGATCCAGATGGCGATCACGCCAAGCACCATCCATACCAGGATAAAAATCAATGACCCATAGGCGATGATCTTCTGTCCACGGGTAAGAGGCTTGATCATCGCGCACCCTCGGTTAGCGGATCGTCGCTGTCATTCGTGGCGATCAGATGACTGCGAAGCTCATCAAAAAATGCGGTATCCTCGGCATCCAGACCATTGGTCTGTTCCAGGCGCTTGGCCCGCAGGGTTTCACGCAGGGTTTGACGCTCTTCCGGCAGGTCGGCGAGATTGCGCAGATATTCCAGGAAGTGCTCCTCGATCTGGTGTTCGCGGGTGATCCGGCCGGTCAGGTAGGTCCACTGCATCGGGAAGCGTCCCGGCGCCAGGTGCACGTTGTACCAGTGCCAGAAGGCGATCACGATCAGCGCCAGCAGGGCCTCGTGGGGATGGGCCAGGCGCATGAATTCCTGGAAGAAGTAGGCGGCGCCATTTGGCAGGATCGAGGCCCACAGATCCGGGAACAGGAAGGCGGATCCGGAAAGCACCATCACCGAGTTGCCGAAGGCCGCGGCAAAGTAGTGGATCTTCTGCTTGTACATGAACTTGTCCATCTCCGGACGCTGCTCACGCTTGCCGGCAAAATAGGCCGCATCGTCCTTCATGTCGCGCAGATCCTTCATGATCGGGATGATGGTGCGGCTCAGTTGAAAACGCCGCTGCATCAACAGGATGGTCGTGCCCATCATCAGGGTCACGACGTGATAGACCATCGCGAAGACCATCACTGCTGCCAGGGTGCGGTGAATCAGCCGGGTGATCTCGATCCCGCCCAGCGCCGAATTGAACGGCACCGCCCAGAACGATTCATTGAAATAGATGGGCAGGCCGGTGAAGGCCAGCAGCAGAAAGGTGGTAAAGGTCAGCAGATGCTGGATCCGGATGTGGATCGAATAGCGGTGCATATCGCCCAGCGGATTTGACTCCACGTTGCGGTAGATCAGCTTGCGATCGTCCGGCATGGCCGCGATCACCTCGCGCATCTCCTCCAACTCGGCCACTCGAACCGGGTTCTTGCGGATATGTTGATCCAGTACCTTTTTTGCGTCTCTCGACAACTTCATCGTATTGATTCCTTATCCTGATGTTTCTGAACGTCTGGCCGTGTATCGAATGGCCGTTGTATTACCCTGACCTGCCGGGAACCCCGTTCAGGAACTGTCTTTACGCCGCCGGTAACGCAGCCAGGAGGTGCCATTACGGAAGCCCCAACTGACCCCGTCACGCCGCCGCCCTAAGGTCTCGAATGCCGCCAGACCCAACAGCAGCACCAGTGCGGTATTGCCGATGATGTCGTAGATGATGTTGGAGTAGTGGTTGAAGGCACTCAACTCCTTGACCTTGGTCGGGTGCGGATCGATGGCCGCGTATTTCTCATCAGCGAAGCGATGGCAATTGGCGCAGGTCTTGGCCCGATTTGAGGCATGAACCGGTGAACGCTCATCGCTGGAGGCATACAGTGAATGCACATTTTCGAAGAAATTCGAGGTATCGATATGGCAATCCAGGCAGTTGGCCGATGCTTCGCGCCCCATTGTCGCCATCTTGCCGTGGAAGGACTTCTGGTAGGACTCGGCGGCCACGGCAAAGCGGCTGCCCAGCTCACGCCCTTCCTGTTCAGCCAGTTCCAGGCGACGCTCAACCAACTGCTGATCACCATGACAGGAGATGCACAGGGCATTGACCTCCTGGGAGCCACGCTTGACCTGCAGGATGCGGCGACTGGTATGGGTGTACCACTTTTCTGAAAAGCGATCATCCTCATGGCAGGCGGTACAACGCTGGGTGATATGCTCCGGCGCCTCATGCTGCTGCGGGTTGTAGTACGGATTCTTGTGACAGGCGATGCAATACGGCTTGTCGGTATCCGGTCCTTCGATATTCTTGTCGCGGCCATGCACGCTACCGCGATAGCGATCATAGGTGGCATTGTGGCTGAACGGCTTGCCGGTGGACGGGTTGGTGACCGAATGGCATTCGGTACTACATTGCACGCCCTGTTCGATCGGCTTGTGCGGCAACTCCCGGATCTCGACATGACAGTCGCGACAGGGCACGTTGCGATGCACCGTATTGGAGAACAGCTCGGGAACCACGTTATAGGAACGCAGTGCGCCATCATCCGTCATCCGCCCAAGCATCGGATACTTGTGACACATCAGACAGGCCTCATCATCCTCAAAGGCGATGGCCGGTTTCCCCCATGACATGAACAGCATGACGCAGACTATCCAGAGCCAGGGCTGGCTGAACAGACTTCGTGACTTCGAACTACCCATCATCTCTCTTCTCCAAATCTTGTTTTTGTATAAATATCTCGTACCGCTTAACAACCCCTGGTGGGCCCGCAAGCTTGATCCACCCTACTCCTGTCAACTTCCACCATCCTGTGTCGGGTAAAAAATGGTGGGCCTGCAAAAGGCCTGGCCCACCCAACCCCCAATCATCCACTCCAAACCCCTCCTGCTTCATTTGTTATGGCAACTAAAACAGATCTCTTGCGATCCCTGGCGCAGGCGCCGCACCCCGTCTGCCCCCAGATCGGCCCGGGGGTTGAACTGCACCCCGCGCTCATGCGGGTTGTGACAGGTTGCGCAGGTAATCTTGCCGGTAACCGGATCCAGCGGCAGGGTGACCTTCTTGCCGAGTGCCTCCTGTCGTGCCAGCTGTTTTTGCACCGTCTCGGAGGGAATCACCAGATGGTTTGGCCCCTTGCCGCGAAACCCGGCCCAACTGCCGCCCGGATGGTTACGCCAGGGATGGCAGCCGGTACACAGTTGGGTCAATTCCTGCACCACGTTGAACTCAACATCGTCAATCCCTTGGGCCTTTTCCCGATCCGGTAGCGAACTGTGGCAGACATAGCAGCGTGTCGTATCCAGTACCCCCTCATCGGTGATCTGATCATGCGGATTAAAACGCTCGTACTGCTGTTGCTCATGGCAGTTAAAGCAAAGATCGGTGCGCGAGGCATGCGGCCCGTCACGAAAGAAGCGCGGATTCATTGCCCGTTCACTGGTGCGCTGCTGGTCACACTGCATCGGCAGGTCATGGCAGGTGATGCAGCTCACCACACCCTGATTGCGCGCCAGCGACTGGCGAAAACCATCCGGCATCCGTTGCAGGAAATCCTCCGGTGGCACCATACCGACCGGGTGGATATAGGCCTCGACCAGATCGGAGGCATGGCAGTTGCTGCACAGGCGATTGGCATCCTGATCATGCAGATTGTCACGCCGTGGCTCACCTTCACCATGGCAGGCATGACAGCGCGCCTCATGCCAGTGCGGATCGGGCACCTCGTGCGGGGCCACCGCGCCACTTTCCACCAGCGCCATGATCGTGCCGGGATCATCGAGCAACTCGATGCGTGGCGCTGCCACCACCGCCATCATTGTCATTACCCCTGCCACCATGCCTGTCATCAGCCCGTACCTCATCACTGCAACCGCAACAGTTCACCGTTCAGGGTGGTCACAACGATACCACCCTGGGCCAGGATGGGCTGGGCATGTATCGCCCCGCCAACCGACTGCCGCGATAAGATTTGTTGCCGATTCAGATCCAGGATCAGCAACTCGCCGGCCACCGTGCCCAGCACGGCGCGACCGCCCTGCCCCATGACCGGACCATGCCGCAGTTCACTGCCCAGATCGATGCGCCACAGGATCTGCCCATCCTGCTGGTTGAGCGCCAGCAATTCGCCATTGCGACAGGCTGCATGTACCCTGCCGTGGTGCAACAACACGCTGCCTTGCGGCCAATCCGGGAAACGGGTTTGCCAGAGGATCTCGCCATCACTCTGGCGCAGGGCGTAGAGGTGGCGATCATAGGTGCCGATGTAGATGCGCCCGTCCGCCACCACCGGCGCGGCATAGATCGCCGATCCCAGATGGGTGCGCCAGCGCAAGATCCCGCTGTGTGCATCCAGGGCATGAAACCAGGCATTCTTGGCGCCGACATAGATCATGTTATCGGCGCGGGTGGCGGGGGCATGGATCCCGCCATATTTGTAGTCCGCCGCCTCGAAGCGCCAGCGCAGCTCGCCGCTGCCGGCCGAGATGGCATACAGATAGTTGTCGGCCGCCCCGGCATAGACCATCTCGCCATTGCCCAGCAGCGCCGCTACCACCCGGTCGCGGCTCTGATAGTGCCAGCCCGCGTTGCCAGTGCGGCGATCCAGTGCGCGCACCACACCATCCTTGCCGGCCACGATCAGCCACGGACCGATCAGCACCGGGGTGGCGGAAAGATCGGTGGCCAGGTTTTGCTGCCACAGCAAGCGGCCGGTGCCGAGGCTCCAGGCCTGCACGCTCTGGCCCGCCACGCTAAACAGCGACTGTCCGTCGCTCAGCGCCGAAGCAAAGGCGGGGCCGGGGAGCATTTGGCGCCACTGAACAACGGGCGTTGTGGCGATCGGCATGGCACGTGTGGCACTGCGTTGCGGATCGCCGCCCAGTTGCTGCCAGGCGGCCGCGCTGCTGGCCGAGAGCAGCAGGCTGAGCGGCAACAGCCAGGCGATAAGGATGTGTTTGAGGATACTCATGCCCATCAGAAGCGCATCCCGAAATTGCGACGCCCATAAAAGACGATCCGCTGCTCGCGGGTATCGCCACTGTCCTGCGAGGTTTCGCGCAGGCGGTATTGCAACTGGAACTGCCACTTGCCAATGTTGTAATTGAGATCCCCTTCCACAGTGTTGCGTTGCAGATCGCTGCTGGTGGAGCGCTCTTCTTCCTCACGGCGCACCAACAGCGAGGTACGCACATTGCCAAACTGGCGGATCGTCTTGGTCAGGCGTGCCTGGATATGGCGGCGCTCGGACTGGCTGTCGCTGGAGACCGTCGACCAGTCGATGGGGTCGCCAAACTCATCGAAGATCGCCCGGGTGTAGGTATTGCTGCCCTGATGGCGTGACAGGCCGGCATTGACGGCCAGATGGGTGGCGGCCTGCAGGCGCTGGGTGCCGGCCAGGCTCAGGCGCTGACTGCTGCTCTTGCGATCACTGTAGCGATCGTGCTCGGTGTATTCGCGCAGATCGAGCGAACCGTTCAGGTTGGTGGCATCCGAGATACGGCTGTTGACCGAATAGCGCAGGTTGTGTTCGGTGGTATCGCTGGCGCCGCTACGCAGCAACAGCCGGTATTCTGCATTGTCGCGCCACAGTTGGCTGGCACTGCGTGAGTAGCCGGCATTGAAGCTCTGGCGCAGAATATTGTCGGTGTCGTCGCTGTATTGTTCGACGCCCAGCGCATAACCGCTGCGCAGATTGAAGTTGCCCCGGGTGGTGTTGTAGCGCACCCCGCTTTCGGCGCTGTGATACTGACGGCGCGTGGTGGTGGCGTAGCGGCTTTCGCTGATGCGGGTGCTGACACTGGCGTGCTGTTGCCAGCGTTCGTTCCAGGTATAGTCCAGACCGCCGCGCACGCCGAGCGCGGAAGATGCCGCCTCGTTGATCTGGTTGTTGTTGATAGTTACCGACCAGTTGTGGCGCAGCCGCTCAGACGGGCGCAGATTGATACTGGCATTGCCGGCGAAAAAACGGCTCTGCTGCACGATCTCACCCGCGGGGCCACTCCAGACATCGTGACGATCGTTATAGCTGGCACTGCTACTGAGCGTGGTGGTCGGGCTCAGCGTGGTGCGCTCATTGGCAAACAGGTGGTGCTGGCGGCGCGTGGTGCCGCGTGCATCGTCGCGGCTGGTATTGTAGCGATAGCCGTAATTGCGGCTGAAGGTAGCGCCCTTGTCGCTGCTGCCGCGCTTGGTGCCCTCCATCGAGAAGCGGTCACTGGTCTCATCACGCTGCACGGTGCGCCCATCGGTCAGGTTGCGCATCCGTTCGGCAGAGAAACGCACCGCGCCGAGCCGTTTGGAATCAAGCCCCCAACGTGCCCCCAGGGTGCGGGTCTCCAGCTCATAGTCGGGTCCGGTGTATTGCGAGGTGGTTGTGCGTGAGCGCGTGGTATACAGGGAGATCGGATTGCGCCGATGGGTCAGCCAGGTGGTATTGAGGTTGTAGCCAAGCAACCGGTACTCACTGTCACCGAGCGTGGCGGTGGTGCTCTCCTGGCGCAGATTTACGCCGAGATTGAAACGCATGAAACGCGGATCCCAGACATGCCCGCCCAGACCAAGATCCGGCTCCTTGCGCAACTGATCGCGGCGATACTGCGTGCCGGCACGCTCGTAGTCATACTTTTCCATCCGCATCCCCAATGCACCTGTCAGCGTATAGCCGGTTTGGGCCGCCAGCTGGCCCGGCAGCAGCCATGGCAGGAACACCGTCAGCCACAGCCATCGCCCCTTCATGCGCGTGCATCCCCTGTTCACCCTGGTATGGTTCGTATCGCAGGCAGCTTCGTTGCGCCGGGCACAGCCATCACACCCGTACCGTCCCGCTCGACAGGGCGTAATAGGTCAGGATGAGCAAATAGCCGGGCGCACGTTCCCTGTCACGATGAAAAATGTATCATCGTGTTGGTGTTCCGCCGTGCGTATCAGTTATTTATCGTGACACTCCAGACACAGGCCGCTACCGTCCATTGAGGCACGCAGGAAGGCGGGCTGGGCACTGGTATGCGGGTCATGACAGGAGGCGCACTGTACCGTACCGCCAAACAGACGCGCACCACCAAGACCACTACCATTGGCATCAACCGGATCATGCAGGCCACCATCAAGTGTTGCCAAGGCGGTATCGTAGGTAAAATTAACCGGATGGTCGTCACTGAGATCGGTATCCAGCAAGGCGCTACTGTTCGAGTTAAGTGCACCAGCGGTAAGCTTTCCCGATGCAGCCATATCCACATTTGGATTGACGCTGGAAACACGGTTCAGGGAATTGATGGCAATCGTGCCATCATGACAGGAGAGGCAGAGATTGCTGACGGTGGCATCATCCGGATCGGCAATACCAATCTCATCTGGCGTGGCGTCCATCGTATCGCTGGTGTAGACACCATAGGTTTCGGTGGAAACCGCACGGTTCCACAGCGGCAAGGTACCTACCCCGACCGAGGCGCTGTGTGGGGTGTGACAGAAGATACAGATCTCGGGATTGGTATCTGCCACGATATCATTGCCACTATCAAAAGCCAAATTGTGCTTGGTAGTGGCTATCCCGGCATGAACCGAACCCGACAGGGCCAAAAATGCCGCCGCACCGATGATACCGGCATAAGAGAGACGCGCGATGTACTTGTGCATATTCATGGTGACTCCTCCATCTATTTTGCTGTAGTAGTGATATTATTGTTATTGTGTGCTGTTGCCGTGGGACATCGTTCAGAAGTTGATTGATTTGACACCTCCTTGGTTTGTCGGCTGGCCACCCAGGAACTGAAAGATCTGTATCCGGGCATTGATCGAATCGACCACGTAGATACGATCCTGCTCATCGATATACATCCCGACCGGGATCCAGAAATTACCGGGGTTTTGGCCGAGTGAGCCGATAAAGAGCAGAATGTGCCCTTCCTGGTCAAAGATCTGGAAGTTATTGAAGGCCGCATCGGCTACGTAGACATTACCTTGACTGTCGACCGCGATCCCCTTGGGCCGCGCCATATCACCAAACGAATTTCCGGCCTTACCAAAGCCTCGCACGAAATTACCTTCCGGGTCGAATACCTGCACCCTGAAGTTTCCGGTATCGACGACAAATATCTCGCCATGCCGGTTGATGGCAAGATTGACCGGGAAGTTGAGTTGCCCCGGGTCACTGCCACGCTCACCAAAGCTGGTTACATGATTGCCCTTCATGTCATAGACCACGATACGGTGTTCCGCCGTGTCCGCGACATAGATCCGATCGCGCGCTTCATCCACGGCCAAGCCGGTCGGGCGTTTCAATCCCTCTGCTGAACCCAGCGACATCAAGGTTTTGCCATCACGGCTATAGACATTTACCCGGGCATGCGCCGAATCCGTTACATAGACATTTTCATGGCTGTCAAGGCGCACCTCGATCGGAGTAACCAGACGAACCTGTGCGTCGGTACGGAAAGGTCGCAGAGCTTTTGCCTCAAGGTCAAACACCATCAGGCCACGTTGCCGCGTATCGGTGACATAGATGCGCTGACCATCGGCACTGGCGGCCACGCCATAGGGCTTGTCCAACACAATCCGGGAACGCTGCTCACCCAGCAGGCGATCCCGCATGCTGGTACTTGAACCAAAGTCATCCTGGCCACGATATTGCGTCAGATAACGGATACGAGGCTCTTCCGGTGGCGGTGGCCAGACCAGATTGGAGGTATCCTGGACGGGGCGTTCCGGGGTGGTGGCGACACAGCCTGCCAACAAGAACAGGGCGAGTGTCGCCAGGGTCAGCCCCGGCAGGATCTTGATTGACTTGATCGTCGTACCTCTCTCCATCCCCTACTCCACACTTTGTTCTGTCGGTATTCTTGTTGTTGTCGTTTTGGACCCTCTGGGTTTATTTCCCATTAATTACAGGGTCATTAATTTATTTGTTATGGTAATAAGAAAATTAACAGAGTGGTTGCAAAAAAAACAAGCCTTTTTGCTTGGTTATTAACAAATATTTTTTGTGCAGAATCACTATTAATTGACATATATCAAGAAGTGCCGTGATGTCGTTAAATTTTATTTATTTGTCATGATTTTTTGTTGTTATTTGTTATGACCTCGCCGCGATTGCCAACAAGAAAAGTGCTCACAACCGCCCTGCGTTTTTTTCATTATCTCTCGGTCACAGTAATCACTCAACCCAAACAGAACATTCTCCCGTAGGGTGGGACAAGCCTGCGGGCATACCAGGGTTGTTACGCACTGCCTGATGGTGGGCGCGCTTTGCTTATGTACATGGAGGGACGGTATTT
>OBJA01001010.1_pt1 | contig 21208 bp, 16 predicted proteins | sample 1519751 | NCBI WGS metagenome assembly OBJA01 (sample SAMEA3881238, study PRJEB22517) | soil metagenome | biome: lake sediment; feature: soda lake sediment; material: sediment, water from around vicinity | place: India | collected 2013-12-23 | depth 3 m
TGAAATGTCATTATTGTGGCTATGAAAAACCGTTTACAAAGACGTGTGATGTTTGTCATGAAGACAAAGTTAAAGAAATGGGATTAGGTATTGAACATGTGGAGCAATCACTTAAAAAAGAAGTACCCCATGCACGTGTTTTAAGACTTGATCAAAATGTTACTCAAACAAAAAACAGTCATGAACAGATATGGCAAACCTTTCAATCTGAAGGCGCAGATATTCTTCTTGGTACACAAATGATTACCAAAGGATTAGATTTTCCTAAAGTCACTTTAATGGGCATATTGATGGCTGATTTAATGTTAAAGATTCCTTCTTATCGTGCACATGAAAAAACATATATGCTACTTGCTCAAGCAACAGGTAGATCAGGAAGATTTTATCCTGGAGAAGCAATCATACAAGGTTATAATATTCAACATTATGCGATTCAAAGTGTACAAGCATCATATGAGACATTCTATAACGATGCATTGTTTGAGCGAAAAGTGATGGATTATCAACCTTTTAAGCAAGCATCAACCATTTTATGTCAAGGTTTAAGTTTTTTAGAAACCTATCAAATCGCTTTTACCTTAAAGAAAAACTTAGAAAAACTTGGTATAATCGTTTTAGGCCCTTCACAGCCTGTTATTAAACGCATAAAAGATATGCATCGGTTCGTGATAACCATCAAATATGAACAGTTAAACATTCATAACGTGTTTGATATGATTTCAAGATTAAAAAAACAATCACAGGTTCATATCCGTTATTATCCTTTGATTGATGTCATGTAGGTGAAACAATGAACATTGTATTTATGGGAACTCCACAATTTGCAGTACCAATATTAGAATCATTACATAAACAGCATCATATCTTGGCAGTTGTTACACAACCAGATAAACCAGTAGGTCGGAAAAAGGAATTTATATTTTCACCGATTAAAGAAAAAGCTATCTCCCTTAATCTTCCCATTTTTCAACCAGAGCATTTGCGAAAAGAGTATCAATTTATTATCGATATGAAACCAGATTATATTATCACTGCAGCTTACGGTCAAATGCTTCCACAAGAACTACTCGAACAGATACCAGCACTCAATGTACATGGGTCTTTATTGCCTATGTATCGTGGAGGTGCGCCTATTCAATATGCACTTTTTGACGGATTACATGAGACAGGTGTAACCATCATGTATATGTCGTATAAGATGGATAGTGGTGACCTTATTAAACAAGAAAGCTTAGCAATCGAACCGGATGATGATTACCGGACATTATCTGCAAAATTAGCTTTATTAGGAACAAAACTTTTGGAAGATGTTTTAGCGGATCTGGAAAAAGGTATTGTCAAACGTACACCTCAAGATGAATCACAAGTTACATATGCAAAAACGTTGAAACATGAAGATGAATGGATTTCATTTCATTGGACAACAGATCGGATTAATGCACGTATTAAAGGATTATCTCCTGATATTGGTGCATCAGCTTTCATCAATGATAAGAAGATAAAAATCTTTAAGGCTGTAAAAAATGATATAATAATATCAAATGAAAAACCTGGAACGGTGTTGGTTGCTAAAAAAAGATTAATCATTAAAACACTAGATGGAGCAATCGACATTTTAGAAATTCAAGCACCAGGTAAACGCAAAATGGATGTAAAAAGTTTTCTAAATGGTCAAAACATCATGACAGAAGGTGATGTTTTCATAGAAGGGATGAACTATAATGGCTGAAAAAAAACCTAAAAAGCTCGTTTATACACGTCAAGAAATGTTTGATTTAAACAAAAAAACATTAAATAAACGTGGTGTATCCTTAGAAGCAATCGCAGAAATCTCGTATCAACAACAGTCAAAATATTCAGATAATGTCTCTCGCGAGGTTTGCATGGAATCTGTAGAAAAAATTATATCGCTCCGCGATGTTTTTCACCACATACAGCTTGCTGCTGAAATTGATCGTCTTGCAGAAGAAAAACTCCTACAAGGCCCAATTCAAGATATCATTTATGAAGATTTAGGTATGTTTGGTATTGATGAAACCATGGGGCTTGATGTAGCTGGACTCTATGGAACCATCGGACAAACCAATTTTGGTGACATTGATGTCAATAAACATGGTATTGTCAAACGATTAAATGATGCTGGAAAAGAAGAAGGTATTTGTCATACATTTTTAGATGATATTGTAGGTGCAATTGCTGCAGCCGCTTCAACACGTGTTGCTCAAATCTTAAATGAAGATTTAGCACACGAAGACACAGGTGTTAAACGCTTTAGCATATTTGATCTCTAGAGGATGATTCGTGGTGGGTAAAACGAAAAAACAAAGCATATTAAACACAAAATCACTTGGTAAACGCATATTTGCTAAGTTTTTTGGTTTTGAGGAAGGTGTTGATATCACCAATGATGTGATGGTTTTGTATCGCAGAAATGTTGTCATCAAAAACATCATCTTCATGTCGAATATTATGTATGCAATCATTTTATTCGTTTTATCACTTTCTAGTTCTAGCCAAATATCAGATTGGTTTATCACAGTATTAGCACTTCCTATTACCTATGTTATCAATAAACTTTTGAAGAAATTGATTAATATGGATGTCAATGATCGAACAAAACAAATGGTAGCGATGTATGTTGCAACCTTTTATGTTTTCTTTTCATCGATTTTAATTTATGCAAGACTCTATAATATTGAATATTTTGAAACCGGAGCTTACATCTTAATGTATTATGCGATTGTTGTGATATCGCTATACCAAGAAAAACGCTTGCTTGCTGGATCGTTTCAAGGCTTACTTGCATTATTGACGGTCATTCATTTGCTATGGACATATAACTTTCATGGTCTCGTTAATAATCAAACCATTGTAACATTTTTACCCGTATTTATTCGACTTCCTGAATTCTCAGATATTTTACTGAGAACACTTCTCTTTATCTTATTTTACTTTGTCGTTTATGCCATTGTATCGATGGGGCAATTCATGCAAGAAGAACGAAAAAAAGAACTGGTCAAACGTAGACAAGTTCAAGGTGACTTTTCACATATCGTTGGTGACTTGTTTTCGGTTGTATTCTCATCTTCATATACACTCATGGATAAAAGACATGCTCATCAAGTGCAACTCATGGCCAATAAACTCGCCGATTATTATGGGTTGAATCAACTAAAAATAGAAAACATGAACACGTATGCGATTATTCACTTACAATATCAGGAAATCAAAAATTTACTGATGGATATGAATTCATTTGATGAAAGAACCTATGATCTTCTAAAAGAAAAAACAGAACTAGGTTCGAAAATTGCTAAACGCATGCAGCTTGCGCAAAAATGTGAAGACATCGTTAGAGCACATATTGAAGATACAGCTAATGAGAAATTTCTCAAGGAAATGTTACTCATTCAACCCGAAATTGAATCACAAATCATCTTATTATCTGATCTCTACATCACGATGCGAGGTCCAAAATCCTATAAAAGACCCATGGCCCATTCTATGGTTTTAAAACTCTTTCAGACAGAGCTATCGAATTATTTTGAGTATGAACTCAAAGAACGATTTTTAAAAATTCATGATGAGTTTGCTGAAATGTATAATAATTTCTAATGATTCACCAAAACAATTGACAATCAATTTTTTTTAAGGTATTATTAACTCGCATATAAAATTGCATACAAGTTAAACTTATTAAGAGCTATGGAGGCAAGTGACCGACGAAGTAGCAGCAACCTTTTCAGTTAGGTGCTTATCACAAGGGGTATCCACCCATCAATAAGGAAAACAAAGAAGCGCTTTTCCTTGGGAAGAGCGCATTTTTTATGAAAGGACAAAAAAACATGAAAAGATTATTTAGCAGTGAATCAGTAACAGAAGGGCATCCAGATAAAGTAGCAGACTTAATTTCTGATGCGATATTAGATGAGGCATTAAAACAAGACCCAAAAGCACGTGTTGCGTGTGAAACAGCAGTAACAACCAATTACTGTTTACTTTTTGGTGAAATCTCAACCTACGCAACTATCGATTTTGAAAGAGTTGCAAGAGATACCATCAAAAAGATAGGATACAATAAAAAAGAATATGGTTATAATGCTGACGATGTCATCATCGATGTAAGAATTAAGCCACAATCACCAGATATAGCGATGGGGGTAAACAAAACCGAAAACAAAGACTTAGGGGCAGGTGACCAAGGATTGATGTTTGGTTATGCAAATAACGATACCATTGATTTACTACCTTTACCGATATATTTAGCACACCGTTTGGCTGAACGCCTTACTTATGCAAGAAAGCAAAACTTGATTCATGGTCTTCGTCCAGATGGTAAAACACAAGTCACTGTTGAATATGATGAAAAAGATCAACCTTCACGCATACACACAGTAGTTTTATCAACACAACATGATGATTTTTGGAGTGAAAAACAAGATGAACTCAAAAAAGAACTTCACATGCATGTTATTGACCCTATCTTATCCAAATATGATACGACAAACACGATCTATCAAATTAATCCTACAGGAAGATTTGTCATGGGTGGACCACATGGTGATGCTGGTCTAACAGGTCGAAAAATCATCGTTGATACATATGGTGGATATGCAAGACATGGTGGTGGTGCATTTTCTGGTAAAGATGCGACCAAAGTAGACCGTAGTGCAGCTTATATGGCAAGATATATCGCCAAAAACATCGTAGGATCAGGTGTTGCTGACGCATGTGAAATTCAATTAGCCTATGCGATTGGTGTATCTGAGCCTGTGAGTTTACGCATTGATACATTTGGCACTGAACGTGTTTTACTCGATCGCATTTATGATGCTGTTCATAAGCATTTTGACTTGCGTCCATCAAGTATCATTAAAACCTTAGATCTAAAGCGCCCTATCTTTTCTGAAACTGCAGCATATGGCCATTTTGGAAGATCAAACGAATCATTTACATGGGAAAAACTTGATAAGATTGATATTTTTAGAAATCTATTATAAAATAGATACGGTGATGATATGGATAAATTAGCTGTACTCGAAGAAAAAAGATTAAAACTTTACACACAATACACAAAAGAAAACAAAATGGGATCGCTTTTTGTAGGTATAGCTATTCTCATTGGAATTATTGGATTTGTTTCTTTACCAGTTTTTATTATTTTCGCAATCGTCTTATTTATAGTGGGCTCTGTCTTTTTCGGTAAAGCAGCAGCTCACCTTAAATCGTTTAGAAAACTCTTTAAAGATGAACTGGTCATAACTTTACTCGAGGAACAATTTGAAAAACCAGTGTATCGACCACATGATTCCATCTCTATTCAACGTATCAACGATACAAAAATGATCAAAAAGCCTGATCGTTTCAAGGGAGAAGACTATATCCGTGGAACGTACAAAGATGTCAATTTTGAAGTGTCTGATATCGAGTTGAAAGAAAGAGTAGAAACTAGAGACTCTAAAGGTAATGTCCATGTAAGTTATCAAACTTACTTTAAAGGAAGATGGTATATATACCAATTTGAAAGAATGTTTAAAGATGAACTAAAAATCATCGAAGGCAACGGCTTTCAAATGAATAAAAAAGGGTTAGTCAAAATTGATACTGAAAGTATTGAGTTTAACAAAAAATTTACGATTTTTGCTTCTAATCAAGAGTACGGATTCTATCATATTACATCGTCAATGATTGAGAAATTGCTTGAACTTGAAAAAATGCACAGAGGATCCATACTTTATTGTTTCAAAAACAATGAACTTCATATTGGTGTCAATGATAAAAGAGATTATATGGAACTAAAAATCAAAAATCAGATCAATAAAGAAGCTCTAAAAGATTTTCAAGCTGATATTGATCTAATAGCAGCTATTGTTAACGAGTTACGATTAAATAGTTCAAAATTCAAAAATACGATCTAGAAAAGGAGAAATTATATGGGTTGGGAAATTTTTGTTATTATAGCAGTAATATTATTAGTTATCATTTTGGGTTGGATTATCACGACAGTTAATGCATTCAGAAGAATGCTCGTTAAAATTGACGAGTCAGAATCCAGCATTGATGTTGCTTTAACAAAACGTTTTGATTTATTATCAAAAATGTTTCAAGCAGCAAAGGGATACATGAAGCATGAAGCTGAAACACTTCAAAAAGTAGTCGCAATGAGACAACCAGGTCATAGTGCTCCTATGGAAGAAAAACAAGCGTTCTCGAATGAAGTTGCTCGTGGGTTACAAGCAATCAATGTCGTTGTTGAGCAATACCCAGATTTAAAAGCCAACACAAACGTCTTGAAACTACAAGATGCAACACTTGAAGTTGAAGAAAACTTACAAGCAGCTAGACGAGTCTATAACTCAAATGTATCTTACTACAATCAAAAAGTTGTTGTCTTCCCAAGCAATGTCATTGCAAACTGGAAGAAGTTTGAAAAACGCACATTCTTTGAAGCAGAAGCTTTAAAGCGTGAAGATGTAAAATTTGATTTCTAATAAAGCGCTTCGGCGTTTTATTTTTTTGCTTTAACCATGACCTAACTATAAACGCATCTTTTAGCGTTTTTTAAATTGTGTAAAGTAGTGGTATAAAATCAAAATATCTTGTAAAAATCGCCTTATTATAGTAATATAATAAAGAATGAAAAGGATGTGGATGTATGTTAAAAAAATGGTTCGATCCATCAAAAAAAGAACTCAAATTTGCAAAAACGATTGCAGATAAAGTGTTCGCTTTAGAAGCTGATATGATCGCTTTATCAGATGATGAAATCAAAGAAAAAACAGAAAGTTTTAAAGAAAGATATCGTCAAGGAGAAACGCTAGATTCCATCATGCCAGAAGCATTTGCTTTAGTCAGAGAAGCATCCAAGCGTGTAACAAAACTTATTCCTTACTATGTTCAAATATTAGGTGCAGTTGCCATTTTTCATGGTAACATCGCTGAAATGAAGACTGGTGAAGGTAAAACATTAACTGCGGTTATGCCCGCTTATTTATCAGCCCTAAATGGGGAAGGTGTACACATTGTAACTGTTAATGAGTACTTAGCGAAACGTGAAGCTGAAGGTGAAATCGGCGATTTGTTTCGTTTTTTAGGATTAACGGTTGGTTTAAATTTAAGAGATATTACGCGTGAACAAAAGCGCGAAGCATACGATTGTGACATCATGTATTCAACCAACTCAGAACTTGGTTTTGACTACTTAAGAGATCATATGGTCTTATATGCGAAAGAAATGGTTGCTCAACGTGGTCTAAACTACGCAATTATTGATGAGGTTGACTCTATCTTAGTTGATGAAGCAAGAACACCACTTATTATTTCTGGTGGAGAAAAAAACAACTATAACTTATATACATCAGCAGATCGCTTTGCAAAATCACTACGTGATGAGGATTTTGAAATTGATATCGAAACAAAAAGCATCGCATTATCACCATCTGGTATTAAACGTGCTGAACAAATCTTTCAGCTCGATAACTTATATGACTTAAAATATGTAACACTTGTTCATCATATTAACAATGCACTACGTGCTAATTACATCATGGCAAGAGATAAAGAATACGTTGTTGATGGTGGAGAAGTTTTAATTGTTGATCAGTTCACAGGTCGTATTTTACGTGGTCGCCAATTTTCAGAAGGATTGCATCAAGCTCTAGAAGCTAAAGAAAATGTACCTATCAAAAAAGAAACGGTCACTGTTGCAACCATTACATACCAAAATTTCTTTAGAATGTATAAAAAACTTTCAGGTATGACGGGTACTGCAAAAACTGAGGAAGAGGAATTTAGAGACATTTATAACATGGATGTTATAGAAATTCCAACCAATGCACCCGTCATTAGAAAAGATGAACCCGATTTTATATATGCCAACTTAAAAGATAAATTTGAAGCATTATGTCAAGAAGTTGAAGCAAGACATAAGATTGGACAACCTATATTGATTGGTACCATAGCAGTTGAAACATCTGAAGATTTATCACGCATGCTAAAAGCAAGACGTATTCCACATGAAGTCTTAAATGCAAAGAACCATGAACGAGAAGCTGAAATTGTTGCAAAAGCAGGTTTAAAAGGTAGTGTCACGATTGCAACAAACATGGCTGGTCGTGGTACAGACATCAAACTGGGTGAAGGTGTTGTTGCACTCGGTGGTTTAGCCGTTATCGGTAGTGAACGTCATGAATCAAGACGTATTGATAATCAGTTAAGAGGACGATCTGGTCGTCAAGGTGACCCAGGTTATTCAAGATTTTATCTATCTGCTGAAGATGAACTCATGCAACGTTTTGGAGGCGATTCTTTTAAACGACGTATTGAACTTCTTGAGCGACTCAATACAACCGGAGAACCTTTATCTTCTAAACTTTTCTCACGCTTTGTTACGAGCGCACAAAAGCGTATTGAAGGTAATAACTATGATATGCGTAAAAACGTTCTAAAGTATGATGACGTACTACGTAAACAAAGAGAAATTATTTATAAAGAACGTCGCGATGTATTAACACTTGATTCGATTGAAGATCAAGTTTTACAAACCATTCAAATGCGACTACGTTCTTTAGTGAATCAATTTATTCATCCAGTCGGCAAAAACCAATATGAAATTGATGATGACAGTATTATTGGTCAACTCAATGGCAATCTATTCCCACCAGACACGTTTAAAAAAGATGTTTTGGAACAATTTGATGAAATCGAAATTGTTGATTATATTGTAAGTGCAGGTATCAAAGAGCTTGAACGTAAAAAAGGTTTGGTACCACCAGAAATATATAACGAGTTTTTAAAAGTCATTATGCTTCGCATTATTGACACACACTGGATGAGACATATCGATACCATGAGTGAACTGAGACAAGCTGTGTCACTACAAGCTTACGGTCAGCAAAGTCCACTCGTGATCTATCAAAAAGATGGGCTTCGTCTATTTAATGAAATGATTCAAAGTATTGCACTAGATGTGACACGCTACGCCATTCGTGGTCAGATTAATTATAACGTTGAGCGTGAAGCAGTCGTGAAAAACACACAAACCAATCAAGGACGTACCGATCAACGTCCACGAAAACCAAAAGTTAGAAAAAATAGAGGTCAACGCAACTTGCCTTGGCGATAAATAAAGGATGTGAAAGCTGTGGAAACATACGAAGTCAATAAAACACTTGCACAATGTAAAGAAAGTATCGAAGATTTCCGTAAAGCAATCTCGCCTGAAACATTAGAAGAATCCTATAAGACATTTAACTTGCAAATGCAAGAACCTTCATTTTGGTCGAACACCATCGAAGCAAAAAAAGTCACTAAAGATGCGACCGAAATCAGAGAAAAATTAGATGAATTTTATGATTTAGAAAAGCGTTTTTTATCCATTGAAGAATGGTTTCAAATTAGTGAAGAAGGCACTGAAGAATGGCAAATTCTTGAAGATGATATTGATGCACTTCAAAAAGACTTAAAAGCATTTGAACTCAAAACGTTACTTAATGGTCCTTATGATCACAATAACGCCATCTTAGAACTACATCCTGGTGCTGGTGGCACAGAATCACAAGATTGGGCAGATATGCTTTACCGGATGTATGCACGCTATGCTCAAAAAAGACGATTTAAAGTTGAAGTGCTTGATTATCAATCAGGCGATGAAGCAGGGATTAAATCGGTGACATTGCTCATCAAAGGTGCGTATGCGTACGGCTATTTAAAAGCTGAACGTGGCGTTCATCGCTTAGTTCGCATTTCACCATTTGACTCGAACGCCAGAAGACACACATCATTTGCATCGGTAGATATCATGCCTGAAATCCATGAAGAGATTGATATTGATTTAAAAGATGAAGATTTAAAAATTGATGTTTATCGAAGCGGTGGAGCTGGTGGACAATCGGTTAACACGACAGATTCTGCTGTAAGAATAACACATCTACCAACCAATATAGTCGTCACATGCCAAAACGAACGTAGCCAACTCAAAAACAAAGAACAAGCTATGTCTGTCTTAAAAGCAAAGCTCGTCCAAGAAGAAATTAAAAAACAAGAAGAAACACTCAGAACACTCAAAGGTGAACAAAAAGACATCGCTTGGGGTTCACAAATTAGATCTTATGTGTTCCACCCTTATCAGATGGTAAAAGATCATCGAACCAACTATGAAGTTGCACAAGTTGATATGGTTATGGATGGGGATATCGATGGTTTTATCAATGCGTATTTAAAAGCAGGTGACTAAATGAATCGTGCAAAAATAAGAGAAGTCCTAGAGATTACGGGTGGTGTTATACTGCTTTCTTTAGGTTTCTATTTCTTTTTATTGCCCCTAAGCCTAGTCATTGGTGGTGTAATGGGGATTTCTGTATTAATACAAGATTATATATCAGTTAGTTTGTTTATGTATTTAGCGAACACTTTTTTGCTTATTATCGGAGGCATTTTTCTAGGAAAAGTTTTTTTCTTAAAAACAATTTATGCAACCTTATTATCACCATCGATTATTTGGATATTAGAATTAACCATTAAAAATGATTACTTCATGGAAAAAATGACTGAAAGTCCATTGTTAATTGGTTCACTTTTTGGAGGACTTTTCGTCGGAACAGGATTAGGTATCGTTCTTAGAAACAATGCGACTACAGGCGGTATTGATATTGTACAAAACGTGATGAAGAAATATTTACACATACCTTTTTCAACAGCCATGTACTTAACAGATGGTCTCATCATTGGTATTGCTGTGCTCATTAACTTTCAACTTGGTTTATATGCCATCTTTGCGATGCTAATTAGCGGATATCTTGTTGATAGACTATCGATGGAAGGTAAATCGGGATATACAGCATTTATCGTATCGGTCGAATCACAAAAGATGCAAGCGTTGATTTATGAGAAGTTAGACCGTGGAATAACCAAAATCAAAGTTATTGGTGGTTTTTCAAATGAAGATAAAGAAATGATTGTGTGTACAGTTGATCGTGTGCAATTATACAACTTGAGACGAATCATTTTAGAAGCAGATCCAAAAGCGTTTACGTTTGTTACACGTACAAAAGAAGCCATCGGTATGGGCTTTAGTCGGGAGAGAGCGATATGGTAGGTAAAAAACTAGGTATTCTTTTTTTAGGTGCTGTTGTTTTATCTTTTTTATCAGGCTATTTTATTCAAAACCTTATGCCTGCTTATTTTTCAGTTAAAAAAGACGAAAGTTTTGATTTTATCACAAACTATTTAAAAGATCATTATTACTATCAACTCGACGAAAAAGATATCGATCAAGCTTATATTGATTCGCTTTTCTCGATGGTTGAATCTTATAGTCAAGCAAAAAACGATCCTTATACACGGATGATTGCTATTCCTAAAACATCAGGTTCCATGTCAGAAGAGTTTTATATAGGACTAGGTATTAGTATTGCTTTTGAAGGATATCATCTACGTGTTTTAGACATAAATCATCAAAGTGATGCTTTTGGAAAACTGTTACCTAACGACTTAATCATTGGTGTAAAAGAAGACGATACAACGATACTTTTTGAGAAACTCAGTCATCCTTCAGATGTTGTTACATATCTTGCTAAAAACATCGATGATGTGATTCATTTAGTGATTAAAACACCTGATCTAGATATTTTTGATGTTGATGTGATGATCCGTGAAATCTTAACACCATCGGTTGAGACATTTGACATAAATGAAGATGAAATTGCATATCTTAAAATTAACATTTTTAATGCCTACATGCATGATCAAAGCCCAGGAACAAGTTATCTTTTCAAACAAGCATTAACTCAACTTGAACAAAACAAACTTCTATTAGACCCACAAACCAAAACACTGATTTTAGATTTACGCGATAACCCAGGTGGCGCACTCACTGCATTACACAATCAATGGTCTGATACAAATCTATACATACCAGGCATCATTCAAGATTTACTACCTCGCTCACTTGAGCAACCTATTTTCTCAATGATTCCACGTGATCAAAACCAAGCGCGACATTTTAATAATTCAAGAATGCAACCTAAACCATATGACATTAAAGTTCTTGTCAACGAGAACTCCGCATCTGCTGCAGAAGTCTTAGCAGCGACGCTTTATGCGCACGGTAATTATACAATATATGGCATGCCAACCTATGGCAAAAATGTCTATCAAAGCTCTGTCAGTTTATTTGAGTATAAAGGTGTTGAATACGGTTTAATTTTTACTGAGGGTAAGTGGTATTATGACGGCGATAAAAACATTGAAAATGATCCTATTCCAGTTGTAGAAATTCTACAACAAGGGTTTTTAACAGTCGATACACCCATGTATCCAGGACTCATTCAAAAAGATCAAGTGTCACAAGCATTATCATCCTATCAACAATTCCTCAATGCTTATTTTAAGGATGTTTTAAACTATACGTTACGAAAAGATGGTTATTTTGATGAAGCAACTGAAATCACACTTGAGACTTTTCAGTTTTTGGTAGGATTACCTGTCACAGGTCAGATTGACCGTGAAACAGCCATGGTAATCTACATGATGTTAGTTGAATATCGCAATCAACTTGATGTTGATGTCCAACTTCAGACGCTTATAAGTCTTATTAAAAACACATGAAAACGATTGATGATATTCAAAAAACAACGACACATTATAAAGTGTATATAGGAAAAGATATACTTGAAATAGACCCAGAAATTGTCTTAAAATATCGCTTAAAAGTAGGTATGTCAATAGATACTCGTGCATTTCATCAGATGATTAAAGATAATCAGTATATTATTTATTACAAATTGGCTATAAAAAAACTTAAAAGAATGCAAACCACTTACGACATGCAACAGTATCTTTTAAGTCGTGGAGCACATGATGATGTCCTCAAACAAATTATTCATGCATTAATTGAAAAGAAATATTTAGATGATGAACTTTACATTAAAACATATATTCAACTCAAATCAAAGTTATTAGGTCCTAAGATGATGACCTATCAGTTAAAAGAAAAAGGTGTTCCTTTTGATTTGATTGATGAAGCCATGAAAAAACTCGATGAATCAGAAGTCATTGAAACACTCATTGCAAAGAAGTTATCATCTTTAAAACATAAATCTGTTTTTCAAACCAAAATCAGTTTAAAACAATACCTTTTACAAAAAGGTTTTTCACATGATGTGATTGATGAGAAGATTTCAAATCTATCGTTTGATGATCATCAAGATATGTTGAACTTGAAACGCACAGTTGATAAATTAACAGCTCATATGGAACAACCATTTAGCTATGAAACAAAACAAGCATTAATTGCTAAATTACTTCAAAAAGGTTTTCAGTTAAACGATATCAAAAAAATAATCATATAATGATACGTTCTTACCATGGTAAAATGAGGTAAGAACTTTTTTTAGAGGTGAAATATGAAATTATGGACCAATGGTTTTTTTCATTCATTAGACGATGATAAGATTTATCACAAAATGACAACGCATAACGGTAAAATTGTTTGTTTTGATGAGGATTGTGGTCATATCATCTATGATGAAATCATCGATTTAGAACAAGGACATGTTTATCCTGGTTTTGTAGATGCACACATGCATCTACTTGGTTATGGACAAAAATTAACTAGACCCAATGTATCTGATATCAAATCTAAAGAAGAAGTGTTAGCTAAAATCAAAGAAGCTTTTTCACATGAACCACTATTTGTAGAGGGTTATCGAGAATGTGGGATTACAAAAACAGATTTAGATTTAATTAGTGATCACGTTCCGATTATGGTTAGGCATAATGATTATCATAGTCTAACTGCAAATTCTTATGTACTTAAAAACATCAATCTCCATCATACCAATGGTGTTTTAACTGAAGAAGATGCGACATTAGCGATGCAAACATGGCCAAATTATACCGTTGAAGGTTTAGAAAAAATACTTGAAAAATCACTACACAGCTTATATCAATACGGCATTACAGGTGCACATAGTGATGATTTATCCTATTTTATTGGGTTCAATGATACCTTAAAAGCTTTTGAAAATGTCTTATCACGTTTACCGTTTCGAGCGCATTTATTAATGCACTATAACATTTTAGATGATTATATAGCTTCAAAAAAACCCTTTTTAGATCAAAACAAGTATTTATCATTAGGTGCGATTAAAATGTTTTATGATGGCACCTTATCATCAAAAACAGCTTGGATGAAGACAACCTATAAAGGGTTAAATCATCATGGTTTAAAAATTCAATCCGATCAAGCATTTGAAAAGATGGTCATCAAGTGCAGAAAACATCACTTACCAGTAGCTGTTCATGTGATTGGTGATCAAGGATTGATTGATGTGTGTGATGTATTAGCAAAGCATCCAGTTAAAGAAGGTTTTCACGATCGTTTGATTCATACACCATGGGTGGATGATGATGGCATTTTAAAGATGAAGAGGATACCTGTTGTACTTGATATTCAGCCACAGTTTCTATCAAGTGATCTACCATGGGCATTCGATTTTATCGATGAACGTCCAACCTATGTTTTTCCATGGAAAACACTTAAAGATCATGGCTTGACTCAAGCAGGAAGCAGTGATGCCCCAGTCGAAATACCAAATCCATTGTTAGGCATTTGTGCAAGTGTCTATCGTCGCTCTGATCATGATGGTCAAATCTATGGAAAAGAAGAAAGGTTAACCATTAAAGAAGCGATTGAACTCTATACAAAAGGTGCGAATGTACCGACATATGATCAAAACCGTGGACAATTGAAAATTGGGAATATCTGTGATTTAACAATCTTCCGTGAAGACTTAACGAAGTTAAACGAAGACGATTTTAAAAAACCTCAAGTGAAAATGACAGTCATTGATGAAATAATTGTTTATAAAGATTTTTGATGTTTTATCTATGCAATTAACTTGATTTATAACCTGCTCTCATTTAGACTATAAACAGTATTAAATTTTAATATAACATATGGTTAAGGTGATTTTCTTGAAAATAGAGTTTTGGATTGATTATAACAACCCCATCTGCTATAAACAGCATCAAGTTCTTGAAGCTTTTTTAGCTAAAAATGTCATTGAAGATCTTGAAATTCTTTATCGCAACTATGAGATGATTCCACAGTTTAAGCCTTGCTCATCATGTACGTTTTATGATCTCATGAGTCAACACTATGTTGAATCCATTGAAGATGTTAAGAACATGTATCCAGATTTACCTGACCATTTCAAGCCAGTATCTGTTCATGATGCACATCGTTTATCACATCTTGCTAAAAAAGAAAATCGTGCATTTATATACCATAAGTTGTTGCTAGAAGCCTACTACGATAAGCATCTTGACATCAGTTCTCACCAAATCTTGACAGACATCGCACAAAAGGCTGGACTTCATAAACAATTGATTGAAGAGGTTTTATCATCAAGCATGTACCAAGATCAAGTCAATCTTAACCGTGAAAATGCTATCGTTAAAGGTATCTTTGAACTACCTCACATGCGCATTGATGGAAAAATTAAACTCTCAGGTTTTCATGATGAAAGTGAATTATTCTTAAATATTAAGTTGCTATCTCAAGCACCTCGTAAACATGAACACTGTGAGGATGGCAATTGTGAACGAAAGAAGACAAGATAATGTCTTTTTTTGTTTTTTTAGTAGTAATTATGATGTGATTATGGTATATTAAATAAGGTTTAAAAAGAATTGAGGAAAAACATGAATATTTTATTTAACGAATTAAACATTTTACAAACAACAAAAGACGCGATAGAGCAATTAGGTTTAGTGGAAACAACACCGATTCAACATCACGCCATTCCTGTGATGCTTGCTGGTAAAGACATGATTGGTCAAGCACAAACAGGTACAGGGAAAACGTTCGCATTTGCGATACCTATTTTAGAGAAAATTGATTTAGATGACAAGAACATTCAAGCACTGATTATATGTCCAACTCGTGAACTAACACTACAAGTGTATAAAGAATTTATTAAACTCGTCAAATTTAACAAAGACATTAAAGTCACTTCGATATATGGTGGGGAATCTTATACAAAGCAGTTTAAAAGTTTAGCCATGAAGCCACAAATTGTCGTTGCAACACCAGGACGCGCAATTGACCATTTGGAGCGAAAAACCATTGATTTGTCTCATTTAAAAATCTTAGTTATGGATGAAGCAGATGAAATGCTTAAAATGGGATTTCAAGAAGATTTAGAAAGACTTTTAAAAGATACACCACAAGATAGACAAACAGCACTTTTTTCAGCAACTGTTCCTAGCTTTATCAAAAAAGTTGCAAAAAATTATCAAAGAAACCCTGAAATCATAACAATTGAAACACCAACATTGACAGTATCAAAAATTGATCAGTATTACTACATGGTTAAAAAGTCAGATCGTGATTTATTATTGGTTCGATTACTCGATTTTTACGAGCCATCATCAGCCATTATATTTGCAAACACAAAAGTTGATGTGGATCAACTTGCACAGTTTATGCAAAAACACCATTATGAAGCTGATGCGATTCATGGTGACTTAAAACAAAGTCAACGCGATTATGTCATGACACGTTTCCGTGCTAAGAAATTAAAGTATTTGATAGCAACTGATGTTGCAGCACGTGGTCTAGACATCTCTCATGTGGATATGGTCATTAATTATGAAATACCATTTGAAGATGAGATATATGTGCACCGTGTGGGACGCACAGGCCGTGCAGGAAAATCAGGTATTTCCATCTCACTGGTTTACCCAAGTATGCGCGGAAAACTTCAAATGATTGAGAAATTTATCAAGCAACCGATGAAAGAACTTCCTATTCCATCAGAAGATGAAATTAACATGCGTCGCATTGAACGTGGTTACCACGAACTCACACTCATGATTGATGAAAATGTTGAAACACATGAACATTTGATTAAACGTCTCTATCAAGATGAATATACATCCGATGAAATCATTGCTGCACTCTTATCAAAACTAGCTCCACAAAGTAAAACATATGATCAAATCGAAGCGCCAGCATTTAAGAAAAGAGAACAACGAAATGATGCGGGTAAAAAAATTCAAACAAATGACAGCCGAAGAGAAAGTAAAAAACCAGGACAATTTCGTGTTGCTTTAATCAATTTAGGAAAAGAAGATGGCATTAAGCCAGCTAAACTAGTTGACTTCTTTAAGAAGAATATTGACTTATATCCTAAGAACATTGGTGACATCATTATCTATCCAAAAGAGACCGAATTTCAAATTCATCCACTCGGTGTTAAACGTCTAAACGAGCTTAACAATAAGTTCCTAAATGGCAAGAAGATTAAGATTACGATTTTAAACAAGTAAATAACGAAAAAAAAGTAAAAAATATGTCTAATTCATGTTACAATTAATATGAAATTCATGTTTTTTTATTTTATAAAATAAAGGAGGATCAAATGGCACATTTACTCGACACCATTCACCCAAACTTTTTTAGTGTGCTTTCCTCCCCTAACAAAAAGACATATATCGACTGTATTTTTATTATTTATTATGCAATTGATAGTATAGAAGATGCCTTTCAGGGGGACCGCGAGTTTATTGTATCTAAATTAGTTGATTACTTTGATGATAAACCTACGGAAGAGTTTATTGATGTGGATGAGGATGAACCAGCACGCACATCACGCCAAAAAGCAATTCATGTGATCAATGTACTCAAAAAAAATGGTTGGCTCGGTGAAGAAGAATTAGGAGATTATAAGACATCTCTTAATCTTTTTGACTATTCCATTCAAATTATTGATATCTTAGATAATATTCAAAACCATGTGCAATCTGAATATACAGGTGAGATTTTCACCGTGTATTCTCTTTTGTCTTCATTCACACTTGAAGAAGGTATTGGGGTTTTAGAGCAAGCGTATCAAAAAACAAATGATATCTTAAGAAAACTTAAATCACTTAAAGCTAATATTTATCGCTATTATTACGATATAACAAAGAAGCAATCAAAGCATGATTTGCAAATGCTTTTAGAAAAACTTTTAATTGAATATAAACAAAATTTCTTTGATTCAGCATATTATAATTTAAAAACAACCGATTCTCTTCCACGCTACAAACGCTCGATATTAGATGCAATATATACCATTCAAAACCGCGAAGAAACGATGGATGGACTAGCAAAACATGTCATGAAACTCAAACGGTTTGATGATTATAACGATGCTTTTCACTATGTTGAAGATCGCTTGCGATACATTACTGATTCCTTCCAAGCACTTGAGCATTTGATTTTAGCCATCGACCGTAAAAACGAACAATATATTAGTGCTGCTGCTTCCAAGATTCTCTTCTTTACAAACCAATCAGATGATATTGAAGGTATTTTCAACCGAATCTTTAAGATCATCTTAGCAAACAAAACCATTGATTATAACCAACTGTTTTTCTTAACACAAGTCAAAAATTTAGATACAGATTCTTTATATAATCAACGACGTCAACGCATCGAACCTATTCCAGAAGAAATTCAGTTTGATCATGAAGCCATCACAGAAGAGTATAAACAAGAAAAAATAAAAGCCTTACTCAAAAACAATATATTTGGCAAAAAAGAAATCGATGAACATGTTAAAAACCTATTGGGTGATCAAAAAGAAATAGAAGCTAGCCAAGTGCAGATTGAAACCGTAGAAGATTATGTCAAACTGATTTTAATTTTCTTATACTCAAAATCAATTGGTATGCATTATGATATTGAAGTTTTAGGTAAAGAAGTAAGAAATAACTTTGTTACTTTCCAAAACTTCAAAATTAAAGGGGTGTTCAAATGAACAAAGCACAAGCTATTAAGCAGTTCAATGATCAATACACGCTTCTAAAAGAAGGGGAAAAAGCCATTGTTTCACGCATTGTTAATAAATTGTTTCAAGTCAATTTTTTAACCAAGAAGAAGCCAGGTGATACCAATGACTATCGTTTTATCCTAGCGTTCAAAGAAATCTTTGAAGCATTTTTCCAACTGGCTGATTTCTCACTGCATATCATGCGTGAGGAAGAAGTTGTTTATATTACAAACGATAATTTCTACAATCACATGCGTTTGCGTAAAACAGAAAGCATCCTGATATTAGTGATTCGCATTTTATATCAACGTAAAAAAGATTATGTGACGCTTGATGAAAATGTTGAAATCTTTCTTCATGAAATTCATGCAGAACTGATGCGTATAGGTTACCTTGACCATAAACGTATAACTAAAGATCGCTTAAAGCCAGCCCTTACTTTCTTAAGAAACTATAATATCATCGATTATATTGACCGTGGATTGCATGATGATGCACGGATTAAAATCTATCCTACGATTTTGTTTGTGACCAATCTTGAGGGCATGAAAGAAGTCATTCAAAAATTGGAGGGTTACACTGAGGGAGGCGCAGAAGACGATGAAGAAACTGACGAAGATTAAACTAGTCAATTGGCATTTGTTTTCGAATCAAACAATTGATATCAAAGATAATACATTAATATCTGGTGAAAATGGATCTGGTAAATCAACGCTTCTTGATGCCATGCAATTTCTTTTTGTAGGGGGTAGAAGTGGCGCTAAGTTTAACATTGCTGCTACCGATGATGCAAAACGTACTTTAGAAGGTTATATTCGTGGACGTATTGGAGCTGAGAACAAAGAGTATTTAAGAAATGGTGATGTCATCACACATTTAGCTCTTGAGTTTTATGATGAGCAAAGTAAAAAATATACAACCATCGGTTGTGTCCTTGACTTACCTAAACAAGCATCCCTTAAAGAACGCTTTTATCTACTTGATAATGTCTCCATCCATGATGGCCTTTTCTTAGAGAAAAAATATCCAAGAGATTATAAAAGTATGAAAGCTTATTTAAAAGCTTTAGATATTGATTTTCAACCGTTTGAATCCCAAAAGAAATACCGAGATGCTTTGGCTCGCTTTTTCGGTATGGATGCAACAAAATATGCAAAAATCTTACCGAAAGCACTCGCTTTCCGCTCCATTGATCTTCAAGCATTTGTTTTTGAGTTTTTACTTGATGATGATCCGATTGATATTCAATCGCTTAAAAATAACGTTGCACAACTCAAAAAAGTTGAACAACAAATTAAGCGTGACAAAGAAAAACTTGAACGCCTTGATGAAATTAGTCGTATTGGAGAAGATATAACTTTAAATAAAGAGCAACAAGAAGTCAACAAGTTAATCGATCAGCTTAACTGGATTGAAAAACGTGAAGCATTTATTAAAGAAAACCAAGAAAAAATCGTTCAAATTGAAAAAAGACTTGAATATTTAAGAGACGCAAAATCACAAGTTGACCAGCAAATTGAAGATAATGAACGTTCAATTATCAACTTAGAAAGAGCAAAAAGTGATAATGATTTATCGAGAACACTTCAACAATACCAAGATGCATTAGAGAAAAAAGCTAGTGAATACGAAAGTCAAAAAGAAGCGTTATCGCAACTCAGAGAGCAACTTAAAAAGGAATTTGATACGATAAAAGAATTGACAAACATCATTCCTAATCAAACGATGAAGTCTTTTGTTTCATATATGCAGTCAAACGAAGATGGTCTTCGTGCAGATGAATTGAGTCATCAGCTGTCTAGTTTAAGCACAGAAGTTCAAGCTTATTATCAAGCTTATTACAACGAAAAAGATAAACAAGAAAAAGATAAAACAGCCTTATCTGAAGAGATTAGACAATCACAACAACGCCTTGCACAGTTAAAAAGACATGTTAAAACATATCCATTTTATGTTGAAAATTTAATTAGAGCACTTAATGAAGGTCTTTCAGAGCATTATCAAAAAGACATTCGTGTCCGTCCTTTATGTGAACTCATTGAAGTTAATGATGAAAAATGGCGAAACGCGCTTGAAGGTTACTTAGGTGGACAACGTTTTGATATCATTGTTGATCCCAATTACTTTAGCGATGCATTAGAAATTTATGATCGTGTCAAATTTGAACAAAAAATTTATGGTGTCGGTTTAGTCAATACACAAAAGTTAGGAACATTCGAAAAACCAGCACCAGGAACACTTGCAGAAAAAGTAACAACCGATCACCCTTACGCTAAATATTACGTGAATATGTTAATGTCTGGAACCTATTGTGTGGAACATGTTCAAGAACTTAAAAACTTTAATCGTTCAATCACACCAACATGTATGACATATGCTAACCATAC
>OBJA01001011.1_pt1 | contig 21205 bp, 21 predicted proteins | sample 1519751 | NCBI WGS metagenome assembly OBJA01 (sample SAMEA3881238, study PRJEB22517) | soil metagenome | biome: lake sediment; feature: soda lake sediment; material: sediment, water from around vicinity | place: India | collected 2013-12-23 | depth 3 m
TGCAAAATCTATTTTTAAAAAACAAAAATTAGAGCGAATGCGAGAGCATGAGATTTCACTCTCACTCTGTTTCTCGTTCTCACACTAATACTTATTTAATTCTTTAGTATGGTATATGATTAGTTTGTGGTGTATAATAATCCTACAATTCTGTAAATAAGGTGCATTGGATAATAAATAAAAACTCCTAGAGAGCTATAATCAAAATCCTATTATTTTATTCTTACTGAATGTTTGTTAATTATTTTATCATCGTGTGCCTGATCTACGCGCAGGTTTGCTTTTTGCATTTCGGCTAAGATTATTGTTTCTGCCAGGTTTACTAAAGGTTTTTTTGGACGAAAATCCCTGTTTAGATTTTTTTGATGCGGATGTTTTAGGAATTGCAGGTTTAGCTTTTTTAATAGCTTGTTTGGGGTTTGACTTTTTTTTATCCACACTGGATGATTGTTCAATCAAACTGTGAATGACTTTTATTTCGCTTTCTGTTAAATCTCTCCAATCACCTATCGGTAAGCCTTTCAAGCTTATGTTCATAATACGAACACGTTCGAGTTTTACAACCTCGTATCCAAAATATTCGCACATTCTGCGTATTTGCCGATTTAGCCCTTGTATTAAAATAATTCGGAATCTATTAACTCCCTCCTGCTCCACTTTACATTTTTTTGTTGTAATGCCAAGCATTGGAACTCCATTAGCCAAACCTGTTATAACATCTTCTGTCAAAGGCTTGTTAACTGTTACCACATACTCTTTTTCATGCTTATTTCCTGCACGCAAAATCTTGTTTACGATATCGCCATTGTTGGTTAGCAATATCAGTCCCTGCGAATCTTTATCTAATCGACCGATAGGAAAGATACGTTTGCTGTGGTTTACGAATTGTACAATGTTATTTCGCACAGAATCTTCAGTTGTTGAAGTTACACCAACGGGCTTGTTCAATGCAATAAAAATATCATCTTCCACTTGTTTTGGCTCAAGTTCGATACCATTTACACGCACTTTGTCTCCTGCTTTTACAAAATCTCCTATATTCGCTTTACGTTGATTTATAAATACAACGCCATTGGCAATAAAACGGTCGGCTTCACGTCTGGAACATAGTCCGCTTTCGCTAATAAATTTATTGAGACGTATGAAATTTTGCTCCATATTTCGTAGTTTATTTATATCTGTTTCACTCTGAATTTTTCAATTCATTGAATATCACAAAATAAAGCTTTATATTCAAATTGTAGTTCTTCTGATACTTTTTTTTATTTAACATTAAGATTCTACGCTTTATACATCTCGAAAAACGCAGACTACCAGTTCTTCACGCATCTAACGGAATGTCCATTTTTTTTACTTCCAAAAGTATTATGAGCAAGATTTTCGTCACTGGAGACTTTCCAAATCCAAGGATCTACGCCTCCACTTTCAGTTGAAGTTTTCCAATACGCAGAATTCCGAGATTACTAAAAGTGCCGTTATTTGTTCTTTCTCCTGCCGGAACTGCGGAAAAACCGCTTCGATTGGTTTTATGTGTACATGGCTCATCCCAATAGTCATATTTTTTGACGTTGTTGTTTTCAATAAATGAATTACCAATAAAAATCATTAACTGTCTGAATTCATTGTCACTAGGTAAATGCCATCCTTCAGGACAAACTCCTTGCACTCCACTTGGATTTACACTACTACTAGCTGATCCATTCATTGCAGCAGCCCAATTATATAGTACTCCGTAAGTATTATAATTTATGGTATTCATTGCATCATTTACATTCATCCCTAAATAATTATAAACATAAAAGTGAGGCATTGTTAGTGAACCTGATTCCGGACCTGAAACAAATGGTAGATACTTTAAATTCTCAGCCATCCATACTTGATTACCAATAATTATGGTTTTATATACATTGTTGTCTCGAGAATCAGTAAAAGTCCCATAAATTGGCGTTATAATGGACTGTATATGGCCATAACCGGTTCCTGTACTGTTTGTTGCAAAAGTCCTGATGTAGTACTGCGTACCAGGTGATAATGCGGCAAGCATAATTCTAAAAGAGTCAGCATTTGAATCACATGTTATTACTTCATCTTCAATAGTTGGATATTCATGAATGCTGTAGCAAACACCTTTTTCAATAATTTCTGAGCATCCATCAAATAGTATGTTTGCTCCGGCGTAAGCGGAAGAATCTGTAATACAGGAAATTAAATAGGCAGACAAGTCTGGAACTCTTGGAGTTGCATGAATACAGTTATTATTATTATTATTATTATTATTATCGTCTTTATTGCAACTACTGGAAATTAAAAAAAGAGATAGAACAAATGCTAAATTTAGCTTCAAAAAATACTTAATTATAATATTCATAGTGTTTAGAAATTTACATTACATATGATAAGTCGACCAAAAATACGATATAATTTTTTAATCATAAACTACGCGTTTAGATAAAATTCTTGATTTTTAGTCATATCATTACTTATAAATAAAATTATCAAGATTTTATCTTTCTACCTTTCCATAATGGCTTCCAAAAAAATGATAGTAATCCAACAAACGCTATATAGAATGGATGTATAATAGTAAGTATTGGTACCAACAACAGCAATTTCTCTGAAGAATGAAATCTAAGTACCGGAATTAAAAAAATTGTATCAGCAAATATTTTTATTGCGATTATCAGTAAAATAAGTTTAAGATCAAAAATATTTAGAAAAACTGTTGCCGGCAAAAATAGCAAGGCGAATGAAGCTAGTAGCGTTATTAATGCTATAGCAGGTGTGCGAATATTTTTATATGCTTTAGATTTTGATGCCCAACGTAATCTTTGGTTTATGAACCCATTTATGCTTTTTGGTGATTCTGTGACAACTATATTTTCAGGATTTTTTATGAATGCAGTTTTGTATTTCTTTGCAACCGCATGCAACAAAAAAACATCATCTCCTGATGAATAATTATTATTCATCTTTATACTAAAATCTTTAAAAACTTGAGTATTGATCAAATAATTCGCACCATTACACATAAAGGGAATTTTAAGAAAAAAACCAGCAGCTCCACTCCCAGTCAGACTTAAAAACTCTAATTTAAACAAAGCCATAAGCAAGTTTCCTGTTTTTTTATACACAACCGGTCCACACAGCATAGTTACTTTTTTCTTTACTGTGTACGCCAACATATTTTCAATATGATTGCTTTGTAAAATACAATCTGCATCAGTCAGAAATACATATTCTCCGTCTAACTCACTTGCTCCGTAATTCAATGCTTGTTTTTTTCCTTCTATACCTTCTGGTAAAGCCCGATATTGAACATTCTTGTATAAACCTGAAAACTTCTGTACTATTGTAACAGTCGAGTCTGTCGAATGATCATCAATAACCAATATTTCAATATTTTTGTAGGTCTGAGTTAAGATTGAATTTAAACAGTCTGAGATGTTCCTTTCTTCATTCCTGGCTGCAATAAAAATGCTGACTTTTATTTTTTGGTCTATATCAAATGAAGTATCATTTCTCTTTGTATACCAAGCTCCTGCAAATGCAAGAATCATGGCAGCGTATATTATGATGATGATTAAAAAAAATACCATTATTCAAATTAAGCTGTAAAGATATGTAAAGATATTTAAATCAATGTAAATTTTAATTCTTATCAAATCGGAATGTCATACAATTTATAGTTTAATTAATAAAATAAAATTAGTTTTGCATTGAGTTTTAACTAATCTTTTGAAATTATGAAGTCAAGTTCGATTACAGTATTTATATTCATATCGATTTTTATTTTTTCAGGGCTATCTTGCGAAAAAGATAATCCTTCACCCAATGATAATACAAATCAGGACAACAATAATCAGAATAATGATGACAATCTTAATGATGATAATAATGAGCCTGAAGATTGTCCAGCGACTGTTTTGTATGCTGATTACTCCTACCCTGTTGTAAAGATTGGAGAGCAATGTTGGTTTTCTGAGAACTTAAAGTATATCCCTGAAATTAGTCCTTTGACAAATTGGAATAGTTCGACAGAAGCACGTTATACTGTTTATGATTACTCCGGCACAAGCATTGCAGAAGCTATAGCACATGAAAATTATTCAATTTTTGGAGTTTTATATAATCATACAGCAGCAAAAACTGCATGTCCCTCAGGTTGGGAATTACCTTCAGACGAAGATTGGAATGATTTTATTGAATATTTAATAAATAATTCTCATAATTTTGATAATTCAGCTGAAGATAATAAAATTGCCAAATCTCTGGCAGCCAAGACTCAATGGACTAGTTCGCCAACAGTAGGTCACCCTGGCAACAATTTAAATGATAATAACAGCACAGGTTTTACTGCTCTGCCTGCAGGTGTATGCGTTGCTAGTGGAGGATACTATTACAAAGGCTCTTTTACAGGATTCTGGAGTTCAACTGAAGAAACAAATGCTGCTCCAAGTTTTGTGTTATATAATAATGAAGTTAGCCTTAACAGAAATATGAATGCCTTAGGTACCGGACTTTCCGTTAGATGTTTTAAGAAAATCTAGTTATAAAAAAAACACCCGTTTCATATTTGCAAAACGGGTGTTTTTTTGAAGGGTTTTGGCGGGAAATTTGCAAAAAGTCTGCGAAGCAAGGCTTTTAAAGCAAATTTCGTGACAAAACCAACCCTATAGTATTAATCAAGTTTATGAATTACAAGCCCAGACCTTAATTTCGGCTCAAACCAAGTAGTTTTCGGAGGCATAATATTTCCTGTATCAGCTATATCAATAAGTTGTTTCATCGAAACAGGATATAAAGCAAAAGCTAATACCATCTCACCACTATCAACTCTTTTCTCTAATTCTCCCAAGCCTCTGATTCCCCCGACAAAATCAATACGTTTACTAGTTCTTAGATCATCTATGCCCAAAATATTATCCAATACAAAGTCTGATAATACATTAACATCTAATACTTTTAATGGATCATTGTCATCGTAGGTATGCTCACGTGCAGTTAATTTATACCATTTCATATCCATATACATACTAAACTCATGAAGCTTAGCTGGTTTGTAAATCTCTTCTCCAATTTCCTCAATTATCATTACTTCATTAAGTTTTGAAAGATATTGTTCTTTTGAAAGTCCATTCAAATCTTTAACTACTCTATTGTAATCAATAATATTGAGCTGATTATCAGGAAAATTCACTGCCATAAAGAAATTATATTCTTCTTCTCCTGAATGATTAGGATTATTTGTTGCTCTTTCTCTCCCAATTCTGCTAGCAGCTGCCGTCCTATGATGACCATCGGCAACATATAAATAAGGAACTTTCTCTGAAAATAACTTCTCTATTCTTTGATTAATTTCCAGACTGTCAATTACCCAGAAATGATGACCAAAACCATCTTCAGCAACAAAATCATAAATAGGTTCAGTTTTAATAATTGAATTCACAATCTCATCTATTTCAGGGACTGCTCGATAGGAGAAAAATACAGGCTCAATATTAGCATTAGTATATTGAGTCAAAATCATTCTATCCTCTTCTTTATCAGGACGAGTTAACTCATGCTTTTTAATAATTTCATTAAAATAGTCTTCCCAAAAAGCACAACCAACAATTCCATACTGTGTTTTGCCATTCATGGTTTGAGCATAGATGTAAAATTTTTTTTCTCCATCTTCGACTAACCATTTGTTTGCTTGCATTCTCTTAAAATTTTCGACAGCTTTGTTATATACAACTTCACTGTGAACATCTGTGCCTGCAGGACAATCTATTTCTGCTTTTGTTACATGGAGTAAAGAAACTTCCTTACCTTTAGCCATTTCTGCGGCTTCCTCACTATTCATAACATCATAAGGTAAACATGCCAAATCAGCAACAATCTCTTTTGGTGGACGAAGACCTTTAAACGGTTTTAATACTGCCATCACACTTATTTTTTAGTTAAACAATTATTTTTTGCAAATATATATTTTAAAAATCAAAACTGAAATAATTAAAATATCTTCTAAAACACAATGATTTATTAAATTAGATAAAGTTTCAAAGTTTTGACATATATTTCCAATATAGTTCTGCTGATTTTAATTTATTCTCATCTAAATTATAATCAATACATTGGGTTAAATAATTATATAAATCAAAACTATAGTTCTCGCACTGATACTTATCCACTACTCCTTTTATATTAATTACTCCGACATTAAGGACTTTATTGAATTGCACAATAAAATCATTTGATATAGATTTTTTACCTACCCAAAACGCAAATACAGCTTTATATCCTGTATAATTAAACCAAATTTCAGCTAAATCATATACATATTTATATTTGGCTGCAAGATTTAAAGCTCTGTCTCCAATTACGAGTCCGGCAGTAGTGCCAATAATTAAAGATTCAAATCCTGCAATGGTTTCCTGATAATTGAACTCTGCTTTAATAAAGTTTTTTGCGATTATCTTTAAGAGATTTACTGAACTCATAGATTGATAATCAAGTAAAACAGTTTTAATTTCTGAATATGGCACATCCGATAGTAAAAGTACTGATTTAACTTTTTCATTCCCCGCTAAACAAAAATCACTTATCCTTTCAAAAGCAGGCAAACTATTAACTGCAGCAATAGGAACAAGTCCAATATCAGCAAGTCCTTTATTTAGTTTTTTTGCAGACTCAGAAGGATAATCATAGCTAATATTGGCAGTTTTTCTTAAAAAATCTGAATTCTCAATACCAAATTTAAATGGTAAAGTATTGGAATATGAAACAACAGTAATATTAATCTTTGTAAAACTCATCTAAAAAATAATGATGGTAAAAATACAACTAATAATACTCTGACAAAAGATAATTTTCAAATACTTACCACTGTTTAAAAACCTTTTTAGTAATTTTGCGAACTAAATTATATTATAATGAGAATTTCGTACAATTGGCTGAAAGAATATATAGACATAGATTATTCTCCAGAAGATTTAGCAAAAATCTTGACTGACCTTGGACTTGAAGTTGGAAGTATTGAAGAGTATTCATCTGTAAAAGGCGCTCTTGATGGCTTTTTGATTGGAGAGATTATTGAATGTATAAAGCATCCAAATGCAGATAAATTAACATTAACAAAAGTTAATGTTGGACTTCCTGAACTCCTAAATATTGTATGCGGTGCCCCAAATGTAAAGAGAGGACAAAAAGTTGTGATTGCAACAATTGGAAGTACTATTTACATGAATGAATCTTCTTTTGAAATAAAAAAGACTAAAATTAGAGGAGAAGTATCGGAAGGAATGATATGCGCCGAAGATGAAATTGGTCTAGGAACATCACACGATGGCATAATGGTTCTTGAAGATAATGCTATTCCTGGTACTCCAGCAGCTGATTTTTTTAATATTAAAAAAGATATAATATTCGAAATTGATCTCACTCCTAATAGAATTGATGCAGCATCGCATATTGGTATAGCAAGAGATATAGCAGCATGGAAAGCTCAATTTGAAGACTTCAGCTATAAGAAACCCGATGTTGAAAATTTTCAAACAGGGAATTCTGCTTGTAATATAGAAATAGTAATCGAAAACACAGAAGCCTGTCCCAGATATATGGGTTTATGCATTAGTAATGTTAAAGTCCAAGATTCGCCTGATTGGTTAAAGAATAGACTATTGTCAATTGATGTTAAACCTATTAATAACATAGTCGATATTACAAATTATGTTTTACACGAAACCGGTCATCCTCTCCATGCTTTCGATAAAAAAATGATTACAGGAAACAAAGTTATTATCAAAACTCCAAGAAAAGATTCTAGTTTTACTACTCTCGATGAAATAGAACGAAAACTTAGCGATAATGATCTCATGATTTGCAATTCAGAAGAAGAGATGTGCATTGCAGGTGTAATGGGTGGTTTAAAGTCGGGAATTAGCAACACAACTAATGAGGTATTTCTTGAAAGTGCATATTTTAACCCTTCATGGATTAGGCGTACGGCAAAAAGACATAGCATAAATACCGACTCTTCTTTTAGGTTTGAAAGAGGTACTGACATAGATATTCTCCCTTTCGCTATTAAAAAAGCTGCTTTGATGATTAAGGAAATTGCGGGAGGTGAAATATGCGGTAATCTTATTGATGTATATCCTATAAAAAATCAAAAGAACAAAATTTTATTTGATTATCAGCAATGTAAAAGGGCTATTGGAAAGGAAATCGAATCGGAAAGAATTGATAAAATAATTAAAGCGCTGGAAATTGATATAATTAGTAGATCAGATAACAAAGCGGAACTTGTAATACCTCATTATAGAGTTGATGTTACAAGACAGGCAGATATAAATGAAGAAATTTTGAGAATTTATGGCTATAATAATATTGATCTCCCGGGAAAGATTGTAATGAACATTAAAGCCGACAATAGGCATGATGTTGATAGTACTGTAAATCAAATCTCCGCTTTTCTGACGGCAAATGGAATGTCTGAAATAATGTGCAACTCCTTAATCAAAGAATCATATTTTGCTTTCGCAAAACATTTTGAAGTAGAGCCCGTAAAACTGCACAACCCCCTTAGCCGCGATTTGAATACAATGAGATTTTCACTCCTTTTTGGCGGTTTAGAAAGCATTTCATTTAATATTAACAGAAAAAATCCTGACCTCAAACTTTTCGAATTTGGACGGATTTATACACAAACAGATGCAAAAGACGAAAACTCCGTAGAAAAATATTATGAACAGTTTATGTTAGGCTTGTGGTTCAGCGGAAACTATAAAAAACAAAACTGGAATCAGAAAGAAGAAAAAGTAGATTTCTTTGACTTAAAAGCTTATTGCGAAAAAATAATTAATATGTTCGGGTTAACATATTCGGAAATCGCTGTAAAAAATAAAGCAAATTATATGTATAAATACGTTTTAGAATATTATCTGAATAATAAACTATTACTAACTTTAGGTGAAGTTAATGATAAAGTTTTAAACAACTTTGATATCTCTCAAAACGTATTGTTTGCAGAATTTAATTTTGGTCTAATAATTTCAAGTTTGAAGAATAAAAAAACAATATATAAACCAATTTCTAAATTTCCTCCAGTAAGGAGAGACTTGGCTGTCTTAATCGACAAATCAATAAAATACAGCCAGTTAAAAGAACTTGCAATACAAACAGAGCCTATTTATCTGAAAGAAATGGGACTTTTTGATGTGTATTCTGGTAAAGGAATTGAAGATGGTAAAATATCTTATGCAATGAGTTTCATACTCGAAGATTCTGAAAAAACAATGACCGATACACAGATTGATAATATAATGAATAATATTTTAGATGCTTATAAAACAAATTTTAATCTAATTTTACGATAAACATATATTATTTTACTTTGACAACATACAATTAAATTTTATATTTGTAAAAAATTAATAAAATATTAAATGAACAAGACTTTTATTCTAATATTGATATTTATTATTCCTGTATTATTTTCCTGTAAAGAAAATAATAATCAAACTACTGGAAATGAATATAATATAACAAATCAAAATTCTTCAAATGCAAATATTAAAGGTACGCCAATAATTACTTTTAAAGAACTTGAATATAATTTTGGCACACTTATACAGGGAGAAAAAGTTGCTCATTCTTTTGTATTCACAAATACCGGCGGTGGAAACCTAATTATTTCTAATGTTTCAGCATCTTGTGGTTGTACCGCACCAAAATGGAGCAGAGAGCCTATACCCGCTGGAGGCACCGGAAAAATCGAAGTAGTTTTCGATAGCAAAGGAAGAGATGGAAAACAAACTAAAACAGTAAAAGTATATAGTAATACAGAACCAAATGTAACAGATTTGGTTATTAGATGTGACATAGTTAACTAGTATTTATATTTAATTTAAATTTTATGAATGATTTTTTAATTCTGATGGCCTCGCCTGAAGGTCAAGAAGGTGGTGGCTTTAGCTCAATTATTTTCCTAGTCCTTATTATTGCAGTGTTCTACTTTTTTATGATTAGACCACAAATGAAAAGACAAAAAGAACTTAGAAATTTTAGAAACAGTATAGAAAAAGGAGATAAAGTTATTACTGCCGGTGGTATTTATGGCAAAGTAATGGAAGTTCACGATACATACATTTTTCTGGAAATTGACAGTAATGTAAAAATTAAAGTCGACAAATCTGCTGTATTAAGCGGACCTCAAGATATTGAGCAAAAAAAATAGAAGATTGAATACAAATATCAATATTCAGGAATTCTTCACGGTTAAACTGAAAAATATTCTTAAAAACCGTAATATTCTGATTTTTATATTTTTTTTTCTGATTTCAGCTTTTTTATGGTTTCTAAATAAGCTTAATAAAGAATACATCGTTGATTATGATGTAAGTATTAAGTACATAAAAATTCCTGACAAAGACAAGCTGAGTCAAAAACCGAATCAAAATCTAAAAATCAGTCTGAAAGGGCATGGCTATAGCATTCTGCAACTTAAACTTAAAAGGTTTAATCCCCCCTTTGTTGTTGATTTATCAGAAAATATTTTAAGCAGAATTAATAATGATAAGTTTAAACAATATGTTTTAACTAAAAGTTTTGCAGATGAAATAAATAGAAGTTTTGGGAACAATCTTGAACTAATCAGCATAAATCCCGATACATTATTTTTTATTTATGAGCCGATTTTTTCAAAAAAAGTTCCTATTAAAATAAATGCAGCATACAATATCCCAAATGACATGCTGATTTCTGGGAAACCAATTATTTCTCCGGATTCAGTACTTCTATTAAGTAAATATAATATTATTGATAGTATAATAGAATTAGAAACAGAATATAAAAACCTTGGTACTATTAACAATCTAATTGAATATAAACTTAGTCTAGTCGTGCCAAATGACATAAGAATAAGCCATAATTCAGTAAAAATGAAAGTCCCCATGGAAAAAGCGATTGATAAAACAATTGAGCTTACGATAAAACCTGAAAATTTCCCCGAACACTACAAAGTTATTTTCATTCCAGACAAAGTGAAGATTAGCTTCAGAGTTCCAATGAGTCAATTTGATAAGATTGATCAATCTCATTTTAATGTAATTGCTGATTATAATAATAGAAAAGCAAATCAAATTTATATTGCAGTCAAAAATTCTTCTCATTCAATTGCCAACATAAAGAGTAGTCCAGATAATGTGTATTTTTTACTAGAAAGATTATGAAATATAAAATAGGAATAAGTGGGAATATCGGATCAGGAAAAACTATAGTTTCTCGTATTTTCGAAATATTTGAAATACCTGTTTATAACTCTGATTATGAAGCTTCAAAGATAATCAATTCTAACAAATTTATAATTGATAAACTAAAGTCTAGATTCGGAGAAAATATATACAATAAAGGGGTACTAAACAAACTTAGAATGAGAGAAATTCTTTTTGGATCCAAAGAAGACCGAGAGTTTATTAATAAGACCGTACATCCAGTCGTTATTGAGGATTTTCTTGCATTTGCAAATCAAAAAAGCACTCATGTAGCTATTGAATCAGCCTTAATATTTGACAGTCAGCTAAAAGATAATTTAGACGTAATTGTTTCAGTTATATCTCCATCCGAGCTTAGAGCAGAGAGAATTTCCCTTAGGGATAATATTTCGAATGATGAAGCCTTAAAGAAAATGTTAACTCAACACGACGATTCAGTCTTTATGAAAAACTCCGATTATATAATCATTAATGATGAAAAGAAATCTTTATTTTTACAAGTCGAAAGTATTTTAAAAGAAATATACAGTTAAGATGGCAAAATACGGAAAATGGATTGGAGGTGCTGTTGGATGGGCTTTAGGTGGTCCAATTGGAGGATTGTTAGGATTCTTTATCGGCTCTTTCTTCGATGGCAATAGCGTTGCTACTAAAAGTCATAGAGATGACTTCATTCGATCGTTTCTTGTATTATCAGCTGCCGTAATGAAGGCTGACGAAAAAATTAAAAAAAGTGAACTTGAATTTGTCAAGCAATTTTTACTCGCAAATTTCGGGAAAGAACATACACTAAATGCTCTCCAAATACTCAAAGAACTTTTAAATAAAGATATTCCCCTTAATGAAGTATGCGACCAAATAAAAATTAATATGCCGCATAGTTCCAAACTTCAACTCATTCATTATCTTTTTGGCATTGCAAATGCCGATGGACATATTGATGACAGAGAGATCAATGTAATCGCGATAATTGCTGAAAGAACTGGACTAAGTCAAACTGAGTTTAATTCCGTAAAAAATATGTTTATTAAAAATACCGATTCAGCATACAAAATTCTGGGAATCAGCAAATCTGCAAGTATCGAAGAAATAAAAACGGCATATCGAAAAATGGCTATAACATATCATCCAGATAAAGTAAGCAATCTTGGAGATGATGTTCAAGAAGCAGCGAAACAAAAATTTCAAAAAGTTAACGAGGCATACAACCAAATCAAAAAGGAAAGAAACTTTGTATAGAATTTCTCCTTACCATTTATATCTAATACCCATACCACTAAAAACAAAAGTATTTGTGTATGTTCGATTTAGTTCAGGAATAATAATAGCCGACAAACATGGTTTGAATTCATAATACAAGTGAAACTGCTTCCAAAAATCCCTGTTTTTTCCAATTCTAAAGTTAATTCCTAAAGGAAGTCCTGCAAAAATAATTCTATTAGGCTCATTATCAATATTTTCATTTTCAGAATAACTATTCAGACTACTTCCAGCAAAATAAAAATTTGTTGCAGCATTTCGAGTTTGAAGCTTTATGTCTTCCGAAAATATAATATCTGTAATAGATTTTATTGAAAAACCTACTTTAAAATCGAAACCTCCATAAAACGACCATCGTTTTTCTGGCTTCAAAAAGTATAGCGCAGATAAACTTATTCCAATCTGCTCAAAATAATAATCCATATTATATTCTCTTTCAATCACAGTGTCAGTAAAATAAATAGTGCCTGTGCCTACCGAAATTAGAGTATCGCTTCTCATTCGCTGAGAATTCATCATCCTCCCCGACATGAAAGAAGAGCGATTACGAAAAACACCAAAATATAGTTTTGTACCCTCTAGAAATTTCCCAGTATTATCTCCATAAAACTCAAGACCTAATTTAAAGTTTGATATTGAATAAAAATTAGAGCTAGAATAGAAATTTGTATAACTATAATCTGAAAAATCATTTTGCAGCATGAGTGAAGATGAGGCTAAAGTCATAAAATCTACTAATTTTGCTCTTGTATCATGTAATGCCGTAAATTGCGAAGAGTAATTCACCTCGCTAATTCTCATTCGGACTTGTGCATCACATACGAAAGATAAAATAACTAGTGAAATCAGTATAAGAACTGAATTTAATCTCATATATTTACAATATTTGATTTACTTTTCTTTTTCTTCCTTGTTCTCGGCTTCTTCAAAATCAGCAAATTCTTCTTCTTTCTCAACTTTATCTTCAGTTTCTTTTTTTCCTTTTAGATAATTTGGAATTTCCATTCCTGCCATTTTGAATAAATCATCAAATGGAGGGATTGAACCTAACATTCCTGACAAGAAATTAGCAGATGTTGGCGACTTACCATCTTTTCCCATGGAATCCCAAACAGTGATTTTATCAATTTTAAGATTTTTAATAGCTTCCACTTGATATTTAACGATTTCCGGAAGTTTATCTGCAATCATAAGCAGCACTGCATCACGTGAATTATCTCCGGCAGCCTTAACAATCTGATTGAAACCTTCTGCTTGTTTTGTAAGAATTTCATAAATACCTTTTCCTTCCGCTTGCATTTTCAAAAATAATGCATCTGCTTCACCTTTGGCATGAATTCTTGTTTGTTCTGCAATAGCAGCAGCAGCAATTTCAATTTTTTGTTTGTCAATTTCTGTGGGCACAACAACATTAGCATATTGAGTTGCTTTGTCTCTTAATGCACGTATTTCTTCAGCTATTTTTTCTGCTGCATATGCCTCTTCAAGTGCTTTAGCCATTTTAACTTTTTCTGCGCTTAATGCAAGGCGCTGTGCTTCAGCTTCTTTTTCCCGTCTGAAGGCATCTGAATTTGCTATTGTTACTTTTGCAATATTTTCACCTTCAACCGCTTTAGCATCTGCTTCTGACATCTTGATACGTCTTTCCCTTTCCGCCTCAGCCTCACCAATATTTGCAAAAGCCATAGCATCAGCGACTTTTACTCTTTGGTCTTTCTCTGCTTCAGCTTTTCCAATTTCTCCATCACGATTTTTCTCAGCCACACTTTTCTTTGCATCATTTATTGCTTTTGCAGCAGCTTCCTTGCCTAAAGCAACTATATATCCCGATTCGTCATTAATATCTGTAACGTTAACGTTTATTAGTTTAAGACCTATTTTCTTTAACTCTGCTTCCACATTAAAAGATACCGCATCAAGAAACACCTCGCGATTAGAATTAATTTCTTCTATATCCATAGTAGCAACAACAAGACGTAATTGACCAAAGAGAATATCTTCGGCAAGTTTACTGATTTCTTGTTGAGTTAATCCGAGTAATCTTTCAGCAGCATTAAGCATAACGCCATGTTCAGTACTTATACCAACCGTAAATCTCGAAGGCACATCAACACGAATATTTTGCTTACTAAGAGCATTCTTCAAATTAATTTCGATAGAAAATGGAGTTAGATCTAAAAAGTCATAATCCTGAATGATGGGCCAAATAAACGCAGCTCCTCCATGAATACACTTAGCAGACCTATTTTCAGCAGAAGCATCTTTTCCAACTTTACCATAAACAACAAGAATATGATCTGATGGGCATCGTTTATACCTGCGGAAAAAAGTTATTATTAGAACAAAGATAAAAACTACTGCGGCAACAATTAAAATAATGAAATACTCACTCATAACAATTAAAATTAAATTTTAGAATAATTATATTAACTCAACTAATAAAATATCTTCAGATAAAACAGCAACAATTCTTACAATACTGCCGGTTTTAATATCTTCAGGATTTTCAGTCATAGCATTCAAAGTTTTAAGCCCCTGAACATTAACCTGCACTTTTCCAAGTCCTGCCTTATTTGCAGGAATACGAAGATAGACGGTGCCTGTTTTTCCAATTGATGAATTCATACTAAAAGTACCACTTTCTGTTAGTCTTCCCATCATATAAAACAGTCCTGCCATAATCACCATCATCAAAACACCTGAGCAAACTGAGAGGAAAATCGCAAATCCATCACTAAGTCCATAATCAAGAAATGCAAGTCCAGACCATCCGAAAATCGTAAAGAATCCGATAAAGTTTTTTAAAGAGATAAACTGAAAGCCTATTCCCGAGTCCATGTCAACATCTGCATCAGCGTCTCCCATATTATCAAGATCAGAATCGCCACTTACACCAATTACGGTTGTAACGAGTTGGATTATAAATATAACCGAAAAGGGTATAGCAAAACCCCAATATATCTGTTCCAGAGTTCTCAATCCCTCCCACCATGTACTGAAATCAAAGGATAGTATCATTTAAAAATTATTTTATATTAATAAAATTTAGATTTTTAACATTGTAAATATACGAAATATTTTAATTCTTGTTATTTTTGCATATATTTTATTTCTATGTATATTTTTGCAGATAGTGGAGCATCAAAAACCAAATGGGTTATTACTAATACTAAAGGAGAAACTATTTCAGATTTTTTTAGCGTAGGATTAAATCCTTATTTCTGGAAAACTGATGAAATTATTGAAATTATCGATAAAAAATTCCCAATCAACATTGAGTCAATTAACATTGAAAAGATATTTTTTTATGGTGCAGGTTGTGATAATCATAATAAATATCGAAATATTTATGAAGCATTGGAATCATATTTTCCCGCTGCAATAATTTACATATACTCCGACATTCTTGGAACTGCAAGGTCTTTGTTTAATGGTAAGGATGGGATTGCGGCAATATTAGGAACAGGCGCAAATGCCTGCGTTTTTAATGGACATACTGTATATCGTAAAGCTTTAACTCTTGGCTATATTTTAGGTGATGAAGGTTCAGGCGCATATATTGGAAAAAAATTCATTAAGAAATACCTAGAAGGAGAATTTGATGAAGAACTTAGAGAAACCATAAATCGTGAAACAGGTGCTAATAGAGAGAATGTACTTGAAAATACTTACAGCAAAGGACAAGCAAATAAATTTTTGGCAGAGTTTTGCATTTTTATCAAAGATAATATCGAACATCCACAATTATACCCCATAGTTGAAGAGGCTTTTGACAAGTTTATGATAAAGTACATTAAATCATTCCCCGAAAGTAAATACCTAAAAGTCGGGTTTTGCGGATCCATAGCATATCATTTTAGAGATATCTTATTGGATTCAGCGGAAAAACACAAAATAAAAATTTCTGAAATAATACAAGAACCTTTATCAGGAATTATTAAATATCATAAAGAAAAACTTTTTTACTAAAAGAGCTAATCAGGCTTTTCATTTTCAATATTGGACTGCATTGTATTGAATACGGATAAAACATTTATATTTACAATATTAACGGATTTGAAAAAGTGTTTGATGATTTGCTCATAGTTATATCCTCGTCTTGCCATTTCGATTGCAGATTCTTGAGATAGACCAACACCATGTCCATATCCTTTGCCTTCGAAAATTATATTTGTCAATTCTGAACGCATTGTAAAATAAGCTGATCGAAGTCCCAAATCATGTCTAATACTCGATAATTTAATAGAATCCTCTCCTATTCTGAAAAATGCTCCACGTTCATGCTGTTTTATTAAAATATCTTCCAAGTCCAATTCCTGAACATTCTTAATACCTCTATTTTGAAGATACTCTTTCCATTTTAATACTGACATGCTTGTTTCCCAAGAATAATTTCTTCCATGAACAGCAAAAGTATCTTCGATTGCTTTTAGATAAGGGAGGTTTTTAACAAAAACATCACCTGAATTTGCAGTTCTTCCACCACTGTTTGAATGAAATAGAGCTAAAGCCGGATTAAAATCATTATCCACTAATATCAGGTTCTTAGTTTTTTTACTGGCATTCAGAATATCTTTATTAGTACATTTAAATTTATATACTTGACAATGAGTACCATCGCACAACTCAAAGCCCGAATCAATATGTCTGTTTATATTTCTTAAAGCATAAGTTCTTGATAATATTGCCTGCACCATATAAAACTGTTCTCCGGCATTATAACCACCTTCTGCTTCTACTACAGCGGCAACATATGATTCCAATGGTACAAAGTTTATTAATAACAGTCTGTTATCAGATTTTTTAAATTTCACCCAGCCTTCATAAGACCTAACAATTTCAACAGACCCCGGATAGTTCACAAAAAAAGATGATTCATTCTTGTTCTTTAAAGTAATTTCTTTATTTGAAGCAAAAGTTAAACCTTTATTATTATAGATAAGCAATCCGTTATCGAGAAAAACTGAAATATTATCGGCTGCAATCAGGCTATCTTTAATTTCATTCCCATTATAAACATAGTAATCTCCCTTCTGAACACTAAAATTTACAGCCTGTAGTTTTCTGTCATTATAAATAGATACTGAAACTTCCTGAGATTTCGCTGAAGAGGGAAAAAAGTAGATTATGATAATTAATATTACCTTATATGTCGGATAAAAGTCTTTCATACATATCTTTAGCAATGGACTCATAAGTATCGTAATTTCCCAATATTTCATGAAGTTTTTCATAACCTTTCAATATCTCAGTATGTTTATCACCCCCAGGTAAAATGTTTTGCAATTCAGATGCCAAAGCTTTTGAATTACAATCTTTCTGAATTAGCTCTTTTAACAGAGCTTTGTCTAAGATTAAATTAACCAAAGAAATATACTTGACCTTTGCTACGAGTCTGGCTATTGCAACTGATAATTTATTTCCTTTATAGCAAACAACTTGTGGCACCCCAAATAGAGCTGTCTCAAGCGTAGCAGTTCCTGAGGTAACTATTGCAGCTCTCGAAACTGAAAGTATCTCATATGTCTTGCCATATAATATTCTAATATCCGTTCCCTCAATAATATTCTCATACAGTTTTCTATCTACTGTTGAGGTCCCTGCGAGCACAAATTCATACTCTGGAAATTCTTTGACAATCTCACACATAACCGGCAAAATATTCTTTATTTCTTGATTCCTGCTTCCTGCCAACAATGCAATTATATCTTTATCCCCTAACTTATTCTCTTCGCGGAAAACAATTTGATTCGGTCGTTCAAAATTGTTTATTTTATTTAACAAAGGATTTCCATAATACTCGACATCAACATCAAATTTCTTGTAGAATTCTTTTTCGAAGGGTAGAATTGTATACATTCTTTCGACACAATCTTTAACCGTATATACCCTACTTGTATGCCATGCCCAAATTGTTGGAGATATAAAGTAAAAGACTCTGATATTTTGCTTTTTCGCCCATTTTGCCATCCTAAGATTGAATCCGGGATAATCAATCAATATCAAAACATCAGGATTGAAATCAAGAATATTTTTTTTGCAATGGCTGAAATTTGCTTTTATCGTTCTTATATTTGCTAGCACTTCGACAAAACCCATAAATGCAAGTTCATTGATATGTTTATCCAATTTTACCCCCAAACCATTAATTAATTCTCCTCCCCATGCTCTGATTTCAGAATCAGAATCATATTTTTTGATAGACTGAATAAGTCCGTAACCATGCAGATCTCCTGAAGCTTCTCCAGCAACAATGTAGTATTTCATTAGGAAAATTTAAGAACAACAACCAGCAGAGTATATATAAAAATTGAAGTGATTACACCTTTTATGGAATACCAATAATCAAGTTTTTTAAATAAAAAATAAAGTAAAAGATTTGGGATTACGCAGAGGCTTAATACCGGGACAAAAGAATGGTGTTGCATTAAAATTTCATAATATACCTTAAAACTAACAATGCCTTTAGTTTTCACAAAGTAATAAATAACAAAACATATTAGAGGAAATATTATGCCTAGCATCAAACCTACCCAAGGTTTATTAAACTTTTGAGGTTTATAATAATTTTGATCTTCAAAATCCATATTAAAACAGTTTTTTTAATGATTCGATTGAATTATAGTCAGTTAAATCAGCTCTAACAGGCACAATAGATGCATAATTGTTCATTAAAGCGAATTCATCACTATCAGTATTATTTTTTTCTTGATTGTCGAACGAGCCTGTAAGCCAGTAATAATCACCTCCATAAGGATCTTTTCGTTTTTCGAACTCTTCTTTCCACACGCCTTTTGTTTGTTTGCAAATTTTTATTCCTCTAAAATCTTTTTCATCGACAACAGGAAAATTCACATTGAGAGATACGTGTTCGGGTAGTCCATTTTCGAGAACTTTTTCAAATATTTTTTTACTATATTTAACTGTTAGGCTGAAGTCGGCATTTCGAGAATGATCCAATAATGAGAAGCCTATTGAAGGGATGCCATATAGACTACTCTCTATAGCAGCTCCCATAGTTCCAGAATAAATAACACTAATGGCTGAGTTTGAACCATGATTTATACCCGATACCATAATATCCGGTTTTCGAGGCAAAAGTTGATTTAGTCCAAGTTTAACACAATCTACCGGAGTACCCGGAACAGCAAGAATGGTGAGTCCATTTTCAGATTTTACCTTTTTTACCCTCAAAGGTTTTAGCAAACTTATTGAATGACTCATTCCCGACTGACCTGTTTCGGGAGCAATTACAAATACATCTCCATATGGTCTTACCATCTCAGTAAGAGCTTCTAAGCCTCTCGCATCAACACCATCGTCGTTACAAACAAAAATCAATTTTTTCTTCACCTATCTCTTAATATTTTAATTACAAATATACATTTTTAAAATATATATTTCAAATCCATCTCTTTTTCCTGAACCATAAGAGCATTAAAATACCAATACAAAACATTATACCGAGAACGGCAAAATAACCCCATTCCCATTCCAGTTCCGGCATATTGCTGAAATTCATCCCATAGATTCCAGCGATAAATGTAAGAGGAATAAAGATTGTGGCGATAATTGTCAATACCTTCATTACATTATTCATTTTGTTTGAAATACTATTCATATATAAATCAAGTATTCCTGAGGTCATATCGCGGAATATTTCAACAGTTTCAAGCAATTGTATGGTATGATCGTACAAATCTCTTATAAACAAAGCTGTATCTTTACTTATTAATTCATTATCGCTTTTTTCAAGTTTTGAAACCATCTCCCTTAGAGGATAAACAGATTTACGTATTAGCAGAATATCTTTTCTAATTTCATGAATTTGAGATAAATTTTTCTCTGAGGCATCTATTAACATATCTGTTTCGAGATTATCAAGCCTTTCACCAATCTTTTCTAAAACTACAAACATATGGTCTGCAATTGAATCAACTAGAGCATACAAAAGGTAGTCGGCACCTCGTTTACGAATATTTCCTTTAGATTCTTTAAGTCTTGTTCTAACATATTGAAAAACATCCCCATTTTTCTCTTGAAAGCTTATAAGCAGATTCTTTTTTAAAATGAAACTTATCTGCTCATCCTCTGTAATAAGCTCATTTTCATCACTCAACAGCATTTTTAAAACCACATAGATGTAGTCATCAAACTCTTCAAATTTTGGTCGCTGCCCGACACTTAAAATATCTTCCATCGAAAGTTTATGTACTCCTGCTTTGGCTCCAATCAGTTCGATAATTAATTCGTCATGTAAACCATCAATATTTATCCATGTAACATATTGATCATCAAAATAATGAAGCAAATCTTCCGGCTTATCAGGAAAGTGCTCTTCGTATGAATCTGAATTATAGCGAATTACAGATAAGCCAACATCTGTCATTTTACGTTTCCCTGTAAAAACGAGTGAACCCGGAGCCATTCCAAGTTTCGATTTCTTTACATGTTTCTTTATTTTCATAAAAGATTTATTAAATAATATGCAAAATAAGAAAAACATCAGAATCTTTGGTAATGTTATTAAAGAAACTGATGTTTATAATTATATATAGAGTAAGAAGTTATGCTAAGATAAACTTATAAATAAGTTTCTTTCCTATAAGGCTGTCAGGATAATTTGCAGTAATGTCAGATAGTTTGGCTATAATTTGTTGACGTATCACTTCATCATTTGAGGTACTGTT
>OBJA01001012.1_pt1 | contig 21183 bp, 22 predicted proteins | sample 1519751 | NCBI WGS metagenome assembly OBJA01 (sample SAMEA3881238, study PRJEB22517) | soil metagenome | biome: lake sediment; feature: soda lake sediment; material: sediment, water from around vicinity | place: India | collected 2013-12-23 | depth 3 m
CAAGTAGTCACTCATCGGAAGATAATTCTGCCACAACTAGGGGCTCCAGGCGTAAGTGCCCATGAAGTCTATAAAGCTTCTGGTTTCAAAGTTGTTTATGGGCCAGTTCGGGCCAACGATATACCGGAGTTTTTAAGAACAGGAATGAAAGCTACGGCTGACATGCGTGAAGTAAGGTTTGGATTCATGGACCGTTTGGTTTTGACCCCAGTCGAGCTGACCGGGATATTTAAGCCATTATTGATGATTTTTGGATTACTTTTCGTGAAGAACCTAATCGTTAACGGTAACGAACCATTCTTTGAATTAATGGGGAGGACACTAATGAATTTTGCCCCGTATTTCGGCGCTGGTTTGACAGGGGCGGTTTTGGTTCCTGTGCTATTACCGTTTATTCCTGGTAGGTCCTTTTCTTGGAAAGGATGGTTAATGGGACTGTTATGGAGTGTCGTTTACCTTGTGTTTATAACACCAGCGGCTAATTGGTTGAATGCCTGGGCTTATTTGTTGCTGCTGCCACCACTGGTCTCTTTTTTAGCGATGAATTTCACAGGCGCTACCACATATACGTCCCTATCTGGAGTGGTAAAAGAGATGCAGATGGCTGTGCCGGCTCAACTTATCTCGGCTGGGTTTGGGATTATATTAATGATTGCCACATTTTTTGTTAGATAGTCTTTTGTCTCCGACACCTCTTGTCGTAATATTAGTGTGAGCGGGAAGTAATTTTACTAAAATCTTAACAGGTTGTCCAAGACGAGATGTTACGTCTGAAGGCGCTATTCATTATTTAGGAAGAGAGGAAATCAAGATGAAACAAGAATACCTTAAGAACGTTGTTACTCTAAAACTGGACGTAAATAGATGTATAGGTTGTGGGATGTGTCTGGAAGTCTGTCCACATCATGTCTTTAAGATGGACTCTGGAAAGGTGCAGATTCAAAATCTCGATGGCTGTATGGAATGCGGAGCTTGTGCCCGGAATTGTCCGGTAGAGGCGATCAATGTTAGGGCGGGGGTGGGCTGTGCGGCTGCAATTGTAGCAGGAAAACTTCGTGGGACAGTTCCGTGTTGTGGAAGTTTTGACGGGGATTCGCCTTGTTGCGATTGAGTTTAAAGAGGTTTCGTGAAAGGGTGATAAAATTGGGAAGAGACGAAGTTGCTGTGGTAAAATTTTTAGATGGATATAACTGTGCCCAAGCTGTTCTTTATTCGTTTTGTGACGATCTTAAACTAGACAAAGACATGGCATTGAGATTAGCTTGTGGCTTTGGAGCCGGTATGGGGCGCAAAGAAGAAGTTTGCGGCGCTGTTTCTGGTGGAATAATGGCGCTTGGGATGAAATACGGACGTGGAGAAAATGAGGAACAGAGTTTAACCGAACAAACATACCAAAAAGCTAGGAAGCTTATGGAACGTTTTGCCGAAAAGCATGGTTCATATATCTGCCGTATTCTACTTGGCGGTTGTGAACTAACAGATCTAGAAGGTCAAAAAGAATTTAAGGAGAAGGACTTATATAATAGAGTTTGTAAGCAATGTGTAGCCAGTGTGGTCCAGATTGTTGAAGAGATCGTGAGCACAAAAGACCGGTTTGACTGGGCTTAGTTAACATGTTCGGAGTTGTTGGGTAAGTTCGCGAGTCTGAGATTTATTATGGGCGATAAGGCTTTCGTTATTATACTTCCGATAGAGTCCGCAATGCCTCGATTTGTTCGGTATTCCCTAGTACGATCATCTTATCGCCTTCTCGGAGTAACTCTTTGTTATCAGGGTTAAAGATTAAGCTTTCCATGCCTTGCCTTTTAATGGCCATAACAATCAGTCCGGTCTTTTCACGAATACCGGTCTGCTTTAAGTTCTTGCCCACGAAATTGGATCCTGTGGCAACGTCTACTTCTTCCAAGTCAAAGTTTAGCTCGCCAAATCGTGTTATAATATCAATAAAGGAAACTACTGCGGGCTTCAATACTAAAGCGGCTAGTCTTGTTCCCCCTAATTCATCAGGGGAGATTGTATTGTTGGCACCGGCATGTAGTAGTTTTCGATGGGCGTTCGGATCGAATGCCCGGGAAACAATATATAGTTTTGCATTCATTTGTCGGGCGGTTAATACAGTAAAAACACTATCTGCGTCATTGGCCAAACAAACAATTAAACCTTTCGCCGACTTAATGCGAGCTTTCTCCAGTAACTCCTCATCAGATGCGCTTCCTTGTAGGCATAAAATGCCTTGCTCCTCTAAAAGCCGGACCCTTTCTTCGTCTACTTCGATGACGATGAATGGAACTTTTCTTTCTAAGAATTGACTAATAACTACGGTTCCGGTTTTTCCTGAACCACAGATTATATAGTGGTCCCTTAAGTTTGAAACTTTATTCTCCATCCTTCTCCTCCGTAGCTGTTTGTTGAACTCACCTTCCAAAACATATGAAGAAATACTAGTAAATGTATAAGCAACTGTGCCAAGACCAGCAAGTATGATAAACATAGTTAAAATCCGGCCACTAACAGTTAAACTTGTTACTTCTTGAAAGCCGACTGTTGAGATGGTAATAATCGTCATATACAAAGCTTCCAGCGGATTCAACTGTTCTAACAGCATATATCCGACGGTTCCAATGGATACCAAGGAGAAAAATGAGGAGAGAATATATAGTAGTCTGCGGTTTCGATGATCCATGCTTTCACCAATCTCTTATTTTTAATAACTAATTTATATTATTATCATTATAACATTGAATTGTATAAACATAAAAGAGGAACCGAAAAACACAGCTAAATATTAGAAGATTATAAATTTCGCAGGAACGAAACCTACGGGCTTGTATTATATGTCAATCGTATCTCCTGCGTATAATGGGAGACAGCTATCGCTAAAGGCCTTCTTCATCTCATAGATGGCATTTATTCCTGTGCAATGAAGTGGGATAATCCTCCGTATGTCTAAGTCAAGCATAGATTCGATGGTCATTTGCAGACGCAACGGACTAATCATTTCCAAGTGCATACCTGCGACCAAAGTATCGACCTTGCTGTTGGGGAATAACTTTAAAGCATAGTTTAGGCAGTTAATAATCCCTGGGTGACTACATCCAAGAAATACATATAGGCTCTTATCCTGCTCTATGACTAGCATTTGCTCGTCTTTTATCATATCTAAAGTCTTATTGTTTTTGTCTCCAGTATAAAAACCTTCAGGTACCCCCTCGAAACTTGTAGTACTTGGTATCTCCCCGTGAAGTGTTATTTTAGGAATCAGTTGAGTGTTTTTTTGGTTAAAGACCACACGGTTTCTGATCGCTTCATTATCCTCTAGAGTCCATGGAATACCTGCATCTCGGTATGAGTTATCTTTGGGGTTTTTTACATATCGCCGGGCGAAAGCACCCGGATGTGCATGTATCTGCGGTAGTTTGTCCATCATAGGGAAATGGATCAAACCGCCACAGTGGTCGTAATGACCATGGCTTAATATGATGTGGTCGGTCTTTTCCAAATTGATGCCCAATAATGCTGCGTTGTGGCTATACACTGAGGATTGTCCGGTGTCGAATAGGATATTTCCCCCTGGATGCTCGATGAATAAGGACAAGCCATGTTCAGCTAGAAATCCACGTTTCCTAACTTTGTCGTCGGTAAGAATATGGACTCTCATCAAAAAACAGCCCCTTTGGTATCATAACAGGTCTAACTTTGCAAACTCAATGTTGCCATCTCCGTTAATGAAATCCGGATCAACATGTACATGCTCCACGCGACCGATGAACATCTCGTGGGAACCGGTCATTATCGAGTCTATAACCTTGCATTCAATATTAACAGGACAGTCGGTCAAGATTGGGGCGTTCACTTTTATCGCTTCCGCTATGTTCATCTTGGTCATTTTATCTTCATCCCGTCCACTTATACTACCCAGATAGTCGAAGAGTTCTTTCATGTCCTTAGGGACAAGATTGACCACAAAGCATCCGGTCTCTTTAACCATATGATAAGAAAAACGAGAAGGAACGATTCCTACCATCACCATCGGCGGATCATAACTGCAGTTTCCACAGTAGGCTACGGCTAGTGCGTTGTTTCTCCCGTCTTTGTCGCGGCAGGAGACTAAAACCTTTGGTGATGGTTGAAGGCAAGACCGTTTGTTGGCTTCTTTTTTGCTCATTACATGCGCCCCTTTAACATTATTGTAGGTAATTATGTACTCGCACAGTTTATGTATGTATAAATCCTAATTTATGAGCATATGCCTAATAAAATAATTTTAATGTATGGTAAACAATATGTCAATATTACAACTGCACCCTTATTAGTAAGAGCGGAGAGTCTGAGTTCTTTAAAATACTATTGTGTTGTTACGATCTAGCATCCATAAAATGAATACCGATAGTCTATCTGCATGTCAAACACTGTAGCAATTTTAGTAATGTATAACACTATAGAGACAACACAATAGCACTATTGGTATGAAATAGACGCCGAAGGCGCTATTCATTATTGCTGGTAACATGTGAAAAACCTTTAACAATCGGATGAGACCGTTTTGTTGACATGAACTTGGAATAAATCATATAATAACTTCGTCAACAAATCGGCATATGCTCTAAATGTCTGGTGCAATAGAACTAAGGGAAATACCTATAAATGGACTAAGATACTAGACCGGTGGGGTTTTATGATGTATTGAAAAGGGGTGTACGAGTGAAGATTCAGCTGGATTGTCTGCCGTGTTTTTTAAGTCAAGTTTTAAGAGCTTCTCGAATGGTTACGAAGGACGAAACAATTCATAAGAAAATCCTTAACGATAGTATTCACCGTCTGTCTCAAGGACTGGATGCTTATCGTAATGCGCCGGAAGTCGGAAGGCTTATTCACTCATTAGTAAAACAACATACCGGCGTAGTGGATCCATACCATAAGCTAAAATCGGATGAATTAAGGCTGGCTTTGGCGTATTATCCGGAGATGAAATCATTTTTATCGCAAAAAACTGATAAGTTATACTGGTCATTAAAGATTGCTGCGGTAGGTAATGTTTTTGATGCTGCAATACATAAACAAATAAGTGATGTTAGCTACATAGAGCAAGAACTGATCAAAGAGTTTAAAATCTGTGATATTGGAGAGTTCAAAAGACGTCTGGAGAGTGCTAAGACAATATTGGTTATTGGCGATAATGCTGCGGAAACCGTGTTTGATCGAGTGCTAATAGAAGAATTGTTAGACTTTAATATCGTATATGCCGTCCGTAGCGGTCCGATTATCAATGACGCCACCGTCGAAGAAGCGGCATAAAAAGACAAATACAGGTTATATCTACCGGATGTGACGCTCCCGGGGTTATTATGAACGAATGTAATCATGAGTTTATAGACCTCTTTGAACGCGCTGATATTGTGATCAGTAAAGGACAGGGTAATTATGAGACATTATCCGAAGAAAACCGCGGAATATTCTTTTTGCTCAAGGCAAAATGCCAAGTTATTGCCGACGACATCGGAGTCAATCTGGGAGATTATGTTTTTTCATACGCAGATTAAAACTGTTGGATGAGCCGAAGAACGTCTGGATTTATAGACGTCATAATTAAAAAAAGTATCTGATATTGTATCTGATACTAATGTGCACTATTCCAATTGCGAAGGTAATATTTCTTGCCTTCGAATTGAATTTCTTTGAGTAGTTGTTGGTCGATTAAGTTTTTAATGGTCTTCCGATCGGCTTGAGATTTGCTTAATAACTCAAGAACGGCGGCCTCGGTCATAGGGTGGACAGAGGTTATGCTTAAAATATCTTGAGCCACGTCTCCGGTATATGCGAAGTCTTCTCCTTCGCTATTAACTAATAACTCAACATCTTTCAAGCGCTTATTGAGCTTTTGGTAAAGATAGTTGACTCTTTCGGATTCGGGAGCCTTCACCGAATCGTGTGCTGGTGGCCTAATAGGAATCGATAAGTAGGCTTTGTTCGGATGGAGTTGGGTCAAAAACTGGACCAGATGATTAAAAGGGTCCTCCTGGTCATTCAGATCCTTTATCAGCATGGTTTCTGTGACAAAAGCGCCGATGTAAAACTGGGAGAATTCTTTAATACCATTGAGAATATCACTAAAACTAAGCTTAGGAGAGGGAATATTAATCTCGCGCCATACTCTCTCATCAACGGTGTCGACTTTTAATGAAACCCAGTCTACATGGCTTAGGTCTTCTTTTACGTCATTGCCTCCTATTAAGGAGGCATTACTTATTACTGCGATTTTCAGGCCAGTTTTTTTGAGCAAAGTAATTGTCTTGCCCAGATTAAGATCCAGTGTTGGTTCCCCATCGGCAACAAAAGTAAGGAAGTCGACCTTTTCTCCATGTTTATGGGCTTGCTCCAACTTTCTGAGAACAGCCGCGTAAATCTGTTCCGGCTTAAAAAATGAATCGCGCTTGTAGCTTAAACGTGTAGTAGGTCCCAACTGGCAATATGAGCATGTATAGGAACATTTTTTATACGGAATATTGTTGATTCCCAAGCTTCGTCCTAATCTTCGTGAAGGCACTGGTCCAAATACAATCAATGAAAGCCCCTCCCATATCACAAATTACAATCAAATGCCCAAAATAAATATACCAAGGTTCATGAAGATGGGCAAGGACTACTTAATTATATTTATATTGACAGATGTATGTAAAAGTCATATTATAATAGTGTAAATAGCATATGCCCATAAAAACGAGGGAGGTGAGGGATGATGCCACGAGGAGATGGAACAGGGCCGATGGGGTTAGGACCAATGACTGGACGTGCTGTTGGGTATTGCAACGGATATGAAAATCCTGGTTTTGCAGATTCTGTTTTAGGCTTTGGTCGAGGTGGCGGTCGCGGATTACGCCGCAGAAGTTCCGTTTGTGGATTTCCGAGAACCGTGCCAATTATGCAGGAATATCCAGCTTATTATCAGGCGAATAGGGTGAATCCGGAAGTAGAACTGCAAATGCTCAATAATCAAATTAAGATGATGGAAAGATCACTAAAAAACGCCAAAGAGCGATTGAGTGAGCTTGAAAAGGCTGAAGATTAATCTTGAATGTGTTGAATATCAATAAGGGGCCTTGGGCAAGCCTCTTTTTTAGAAAGGATGATAATGATGAAAGTTGCTATCTCTGCAACTGGAAACACGCTTGAAAGCACAATGGACCAACGTTTTGGCAGGGCAGCTTATTTTATTATTGTAGATACGGAAACGATGAAGTTTGAAGCGCTCGATAACTCCGCGACCGCTTCTGCAGGAGGGGCAGGGATTACCTCAGCCCAAACAGTGAACGATAAAGGGGTTGAAGCTGTAATCACTGGCAATGTCGGGCCGAATGCGATGAGTGTGTTAAGTGCAGCTGAGGTCTCTATCTATCAAGGCGCACAGGTGTCGGTCCGGGAAAATATGGAAAAGCTGAAAAAAGGAGAGTTGCAAAAGATCGAAACCTCCGTGCCGCAACATTTTGGGATGGGTTTCAAAGGAGGGCAAGGATGAAGATAGCGGTTTTAAGCGGCAAGGGCGGGACGGGCAAAACAACTGTCTCCGCAAGCTTGGCTGTTGCTATAGATCCTTGTCAGTACATAGACTGTGATGTTGAGGAACCGAATGGAGCTATTTTTTTACATCCTGAATTGAATGAGACCCATCAAGTCAAAGTAGCAATACCGGAAGTTGATCCGGAAAAGTGTGATGGATGCGGGAAGTGCGCTAAGGCTTGCCAGTTTAATGCAATAGCTGTTATAAGTGGTAAAGTGCTCTTGTTTCCAGAGATCTGTCATCATTGCGGGGCCTGTTTGATCGCCTGTCCAAACAGAGCAATGAATGAGGTTGAGCGATCGATTGGCGTTATTGAAACAGACGAGTCCGGTGCGTTTATGCACGGTAAGTTGAACATTGGTGAACCTATCAGTATTCCTATTATTCGTGAATTGAAGGCGCGTATGCGCTGCGATTTAACGGTAATATTAGATTGTCCGCCTGGCGCATCTTGCTCTGTAGTACAGTCAATTGACGGGTGTGATTATTGCATCTTAGTAACCGAACCCACCCCTTTTGGAATTCATGATCTAAAGATCGCTGTCGCTCTCGTTAGAAAGTTGGGGATTCCCTTTGGCGTAATCATCAATAAGGCCACGGAAGGTCACTTGCTGATACATGATTACTGTAAAGAAAACGGGATCGAATTTTTATTGGAAATTCCTTTTTCTCGGGAAATAGCAGAAAACTATTCCCGAGGTATACTGCCGGTTAAAGGTAATTCGGATTGGCTTGCCCGTTTTCAAGAGGTCTATAACAAAATATCTAAATATACGGAGCAAGAGTTTTCAGAAAGGGGCGCCGTGGGTTGAAACAGATATCTTTTGTTAGTGGCAAAGGTGGTACAGGAAAAAGCACATTGGTGGCCTCGCTAAGTTTGCTGGTAAAAGAGAAGATGTTGGCTGACTGTGATGTTGACGCCCCAAACCTACATATTCTGCTGGAACATAAGATCCTAAAGTCAGATGACTATTTTGGGGCTAAAGAAGCTGCGGTTGATTCGAGCTCATGTGTGAAATGTGGACGATGTAAGGATGTATGCAGGTTTAATGCCATTAATGACGCGCTCGAAATCTTGCCTATGTATTGCGAAGGTTGTGGCGCTTGTATGATTGCCTGCCCAACTGAGGCAGTTCATATGGAGACAGTAAAGACCGGTGAGACATATGTGGCTACAACTGAGAGAGGGACCTTTGCCCATGCGTTGTTAGATATTGGAGCTGAGGGTTCAGGAAAACTGGTTACAGAGGTTCGCAAGAAATTAGATGAGTTCAAAGAAGATGAGAGATGGGTCTTGATAGATGGTTCTCCAGGTATCGGTTGTGTAGTGATTGCCTCTATAACAGGAGCAAGCGCTGTTGTGGCTGTTGCTGAGCCAACTAAATCCGGCTTGAGCGATTTGAAGCGAGTTTTAGGTGTTGCCCACCACTTTAAGATCCCTGGTTTTGTCTGTGTTAACAAGTTTGATTTAAACTCCGATATTACATCGGAGATTGAGAGCTTTTGTCAAGAAAACGGCTTTCCCGTCATAGGTAAGATCTCATATGATCCGGTTATTATGAAGGCGCTGCAAGAATTCAAAACACCAATCGAAGCAGGGAATCGGCTGTTTGCCTTGGAAGTGGAAAACTTATGGAATAACCTACAGGAGAAGTTAAATTAGTTCAATAGTTGGTGATATCACCAAGGGAGCTATTTATTCTGTAAGAACAGATAAAGCCTGAGTTCTCTTAATTGCAATCATTGATTAATGACTTTTTGTAGTGGAATTTAAAAAACAGATGGGGGGATATAAAAATGCGTATTGCGATTTCAACAGATGGAGAATTTGTCTCAGCTCATTTTGGCAGGTGCCCTTCGTTTACATTGGTCGATATCTCTGATGGGAAGATGGTTAGAAAAGAGGTTCTGGCAAACCCGGGACACGAACCTGGTTTTATCCCTCAGTTTTTACACGAAAAAGGAGCTCAATGTATTGTTTGCGGCGGGATGGGCGCACGGGCTACCGTTTTCTTTGATGACCTAGGGATCGATGTGGTTTTGGGAGTTGACGGAAGAGTAACTGATGCGATTAGAAAGTTGGAAGAAGGCAGTCTAAAGGGAGGCGCGAGTCTTTGTAAGCCGGGAGACGGTAAGGGGTATGGTATTGAGAAGACGGAGTGTGACCACCCGCACGAAGACTAGTTCCTCAAAAGTTTTATACTTTGAGCAGGAAGTGTTTGCATGTTTTCGGTTAAAGTGATTGAACATTTTATGAACCCGCAAAACGTTGGTCAAATGCTCGACGCAGACGGAGAAGGAGTATGCGGAGATCCTACATGCGGAGATTTTTTAACGGTCTATATCAAGGTTAATCAAAACAGAATCGAAGACATTAGTTTTCAAGTTTTTGGTTGCCCTTCTGCGATTGCGACCAGCAGCATGGCGACGGTTCTGGCAAAAGGGAAATCGTTAGAAGAGGCTCTGCAGCTAAAGGATGAAGATGTCATCTTGGCGCTAGGAGGACTTCCGCAGGATAAGCAACATTGCTCTAATTTAGGAATTCAAGCGTTGCATAAGGCGGTTGACGATTATTATAGAAAAAGAGCTTTAGTTCGCGATGTTAATACATGATGTCACACTTGTAGTAGAGTATTTTAGATGATAAGATAATTAATTAGATGGATAGGCGGATAAATAAAAGACCTGGAACTGTCCGAAATGGGAGTGACAAAATGGCCAGACCTGTCAAATGGAGGAAAGTTTCATTTATACCTGGGGTTCGTTACTTTGTCCCTACCGGTATTCCCAAATGCGATCTGAATGAAAATGTCTTGAAAGTTGAGGAGTTAGAAGCGCTCCGGCTTAAGGATCTGGAAGGGATGGAACAAGAAGACTGTGCTGTTAAGATGGAAATATCACGCCAGACTTTTCAACGTATCCTAAACACTGCACGAGAAAAAGTTACTGATGCGCTAATAAATGCCAAGGCCATTCGGATAGAAGGGGGTAATTTCACCAGTAATATTTGTCCAGTGAAGTGCCAAAGCTGTCACAAAGAGTGGGAAGAAAGCTACGAAAATTATATAAAGATCCTTGATGGTGCCTACAAATGCCCCGATTGCGGTTCTAAAGAGGTTACATGTATCTTTGGGAAAGGGAAACGTTTTTGTGGGGGACGTTGCTGGCGGCATGGAGGAGACAAGTAAGAGCAAACGTAAAAGCCCGGTTCGTGAACCGGGCTTGATAATGTATGCGTAGAGAGCGGATTATTTAAAGGTACGGGTTGCTTATGCCACTGTCACAGATATGAAACAGATGCCTATGCTTTTTGCGGTGTTTCTTGTAAGCAAGATCATATCAATATTTAGTTTATTATGTCGGGACAAGCGTTTCTAATTTCGTAATGCGATTTCGTTAAAATTACGTTACAGGCAGGAATTATTTTCTTAGAGGAGAATAAAAAAATATAGGCAGTCAAGGAGTTTATTTTTTTCGCCTGATGGGACAGAATAGTGCATATAGGGACAAAAAATGACCAGCAAAGGCGATGTATTATGGATAAGCTTGTAGTGCTTCAACAAAAGATTGCGCCCGAAATGGGTCCTTTAATTCTCTGTCGGTATCAGGTGCTGCGTTCTGTTTATCACCTGCAACCAATCGGCCGACGAGCATTAGCGGAACACTTGCATGATCAGGAACGAAAGATCCGTAATGAAGTCGAGTTTCTTAGAGAGCACGAATGGATTGCAATGGGTAACAAAGGTATGCAAGTTACTCCAGCAGGTGAGATGCTGCTTGAGGAGTTGGAGGACTATATCCGTATTCTTCAAGGACTATCCTTGTTGGAAGAAGAGATTGCAGAGCGTTTAGAGATCAAAAAAGTTATTGTAGTCTCAGGGAACAGTGACGAAGACGATTCGGTTAAAAAAGAGCTAGCGCGAGTTACCGCTGCTTACCTCCGGGAACGTCTGCAAAACGGATCCACATTAGCCGTAACAGGGGGGACGACTCTGGCTGAAGTGGCGGCTGCATTGCGACCTACAGAGCGTCGACGTGATATCACTGTGGTTCCAGCCCGAGGCGGTCTCGGGGAAGAAATGGAGATTCAGGCTAATACTATCGCGGCGGCCATTGCCAAGGGATTAGGTGCCACGTATCGATTGTTGCATGTTCCGGATGCCATCAGTTCTGAAGCGATGAACTCTATTATGGGCGAACCAAAGATCCGTGAATTATTGGACTTGATCCGCAGGGCAGATATAGTACTCCACGGTATTGGTGTAGCTGAAGAGATGGCGCTTCGCCGGGGGATGGATCAAGTTGATATAAAAAAGATAGCGCAAGAGGGAGCGGCCGGTGAGGCCTTTGGATATTATTTCGATCTTAAAGGACAAGTGGTCTACTCCACAACCAGCGTAGGATTACAGCTGGAAGAACTTCCTCAGATAGGAGAAGTCGTAGCGATCGGGGGCGGAAGGTCAAAGGCTCCAGCAGCTGCTGCGGTGCTCTCCTGCCGAATGCAGGATGTTTTCATTACTGACGAAGGATTAGCCAGGCAACTGGTGGAGATTCTTCCTTAATTGAGTAGGGGGTGAAGCAGGAAAATAAATAAAATCTTCAAAGTCACTCGAACAATCACGGATAAGATTTATATCCATGTTAAATTATAAGGAGGAATGTTAGTTATGGCAGTCAAGATTGGTATTAATGGTTTTGGTCGAATTGGTCGGTTGGTCTTTAACGCATTGGTGGAAAAGGGTCTTCTTGGGAAAGAGATCGATGTGGTAGCAGTGGTGGATGTCAGCACTGATGCCAAGTATTTCGCTTATCAATTAAAGTATGATTCGGTTCATGGTAAGTTCAAAGGCGAACTGGCTACTGAGAAAAGCAGCCCACAAGCTGAAGCTGATGATGTGTTGGTTGTAAACGGCAACAAAGTCCGTTGCGTTATGGCTACCAAAGATCCCTCTCAGCTTCCTTGGAAGGAATTGGGTGTGGACTACGTAATTGAGTCTACTGGTATCTTTACCCACTCTGATACAGCTCAAGGCCATATCAACGCGGGTGCTAAAAAAGTTATCATTTCAGCCCCTGGCAAAGGCGATGTTAAAACCATCGTTATGGGTGTTAATGAGAACGAGTACGATTCAGCGAAACATAATATCGTCTCTAACGCTTCTTGTACCACTAACTGTTTGGCTCCTTTGGTTCATGTATTGCTAAAAGAGGGTATCGGCATCGAGACAGGTCTTATGACCACCATTCACTCCTATACCGCGACTCAAAAAACAGTGGATGGTCCTTCTAAGAAAGACTGGCGTGGTGGCCGGGCAGCGGCTGTCAATATTATTCCTTCGACCACTGGAGCTGCTAAAGCCGTTGGTGAAGTGCTTCCTGTGACCAAGGGTAAACTTACTGGCATGTCCTTCCGTGTTCCGACTCCGGACGTCTCTGTAGTTGATCTAACATTCCGTTCCGAACGCGATAGCTCAATCGAAGAGATCGACTCCTTGTTCAAGAAAGCCTCTGAGACCTATATGAAGGATATATTGGGTTACGCCAATGAAGAGCTCGTCTCTACGGATTTCGTCCATGACTATCGTTCTTCCATCTACGACTCTTTGGCAACGGTGCAAAATAACCTCAAAGGTGAGAAACGATTCTTCAAGGTCGTTTCTTGGTACGACAACGAGTGGGGTTATTCCAACCGTGTAGTTGACCTGTTAATGTACATGTTGAACAAAGGCTAATCGGAGAACGCAACTGTCTTTAACTCACCCTCCTCCGTCTACGGAGGAGGGATAGTAATTACGCTTATTTGGTCTTTGGAGTAAGAAGGTAAAAGGAAATAGGTAGAGCTCATGCCAGTTATACGTCAGTTTAATAGGGGGTTAGTATTAACTGGCACGGGTTGATAAATGTCGAACGATTAATAAGGAGGGTATCCCATGCAAAAGATGAACATTAACGACATCGAAGTTAAGGGCAAAAGAGTCTTCGTTCGAGTCGATTTCAATGTTCCCGTCGATGACAATGGTCAGATCACGGATGATACCCGTATTCGGGCGGCGCTGCCCACCATCAAAAATTTGAGTGATCGGGGAGCAAAAGTGATCCTTGCCTCCCATTTTGGTCGGCCAAAAGGCGGACCGAATCCAAAATATAAAATGGATGTTATGGGCGAACGCCTACAGGAACTTATAGGCAAACCCGTAGTTAAAGTGGATGATTGTATCGGTGATCTTCCCCAAAAAGCCATTGCTGACTTACCGGAAGGCGGAATTGTGTTATTAGAGAACGTTCGCTTCTATAAGGAAGAGGAAGGCAATGATCCTGAATTTGCACAGAAACTGGCCGAACTGGCGGAACTCTATGTCAATGATGCTTTTGGTACTGCCCATCGGGCGCATGCTTCTACAGCCGGTGTTGCAGCTTACTTGCATCCGGCGGCGGCAGGCTTTTTGATGGAAAAAGAACTAGCCGTTATGGGAAAAGCCATCTCCGATCCGGAACGTCCCTTTGTGGCAATTTTAGGTGGCGCTAAAGTTAAAGATAAGATCGGTGTTATCACTAATCTCCTTGATAAGGTAAATACCCTAATCATCGGCGGCGGTATGGCATATACCTTTTTGAAGGCCCAAGGCAATGAGATTGGCCGTTCTTTATTGGATGCGGACAATGTGAGTTTTGCAGGAGAGATGATCAAGCAAGCTCAAGCCAAGGGAGTTAAGCTGCTCCTGCCGGTTGACACGGTGGTAACTGATAACTTCAAAAATCCAACAGTCAGTAAGACTGTTGCAGCAAATGAAATCCCAGCCGACATGGAAGGTGTCGATATTGGACCGGAAACCATCAAGAACTTCAGCGAAGCGATTAAGGGTTCCAAGACTGTGATCTGGAACGGTCCTATGGGCGTTTTTGAACTTCCTCAGTTTGCTGTCGGAACCAAAGCAGTGGCTCAGGCTATGGCAGACTCCGGGGCTACGACTATCGTTGGCGGTGGTGACTCAGCTGCTGCTGTAGAACAGCTTGGCTTCGCCGAAAAGATGACTCATATCTCCACAGGCGGCGGGGCATCCCTCGAATTTTTGGAAGGGAAAGAGCTTCCCGGCGTAGCTGCTTTGACCGACAAATCCAAAGGCTGCAGTTGTGGCTGCGGCTGTGGATGTTAATCTCAGAGACGGTTTTTGTGTTTCTTTATTTTGATTAATGGTGAACGCCCTGCCCGGACGACGGCCAGGGCGTAAACCATGTTAAGTCTAAGTAGATGTTCTGTCTAATAATACTTATCCTTACTGAGTTTAATGGTTTTCTTATGTTTATCTTGGAATCTGTCGATTTGGAACGACGAATCAATAAATGGGAGTTGGTATCATGCGGCAACCATTGATCGCTGGCAACTGGAAGATGTATAAGACTCTTTCAGAAGCTAAAGCGTTAGTGCAAGAGTTGAAGAATACTATTAGTGGTGAAAATGAGGTTGAGGTTGCAGTTTGTCCTACCTTTACCGCATTGTCGACGGTCGCTTCGTCCCTGGAAGGTACATCTATTCGACTTGGGGCACAAGATCTGTTCTGGGAGAAAGAAGGAGCCTTCACTGGCGAGATCTCCCCGGAGATGTTGGTAGATGTGGGTTGTCACTATGTGGTAATTGGACATTCGGAGCGTCGAGAGTATTTTGGAGAGACAGACGAGACTGTTAACAAAAAGACCTTGGCGGCGTTTGCAGCTGGCCTAGTTCCCATTGTCTGTGTTGGGGAGAGTTTGGAGCAGCGGAAGGCTGACCAGACCGAGACTCTAGTAAAATCTCAGATACAGTTGGGTGTCGTTGGTCTCAAACAGGAGGATGTTGCCAAACTAGTCATCGCATATGAGCCAATCTGGGCGATTGGAACCGGATTATCATCAGATGGCCCAGATGCTAATCGTGTAATTGGAGTTATCAGAGCGACATTGGCTCAAATGTATGGTCAAGACGCGGCTGAACAGATCCGTATCCTTTACGGTGGAAGTGTGAAACCGGGTAATATAAAAGAGTTTATGGAAGAGTCGGAGATTGACGGCGCTTTAGTGGGCGGGGCCAGTCTTGACGCTGCTTCATTTACACAAATCGTTAAATACCGTAACGCTTAAAATGAGCTTTTTACTTTGTTACTATAATTATAAATTGGTGAGATTTTATAATTCCTTGATATCAGATTAGGATACAATATATGTACAATTATGGAGAGCATTAGAGCTTATAGATACTATTGCGTTATACGATCTAGCATCATTAAAATAATACTGATAGCCGTCTGTTCTCAGAATACTACATATTGAATCTAAATCTCTATGAATGTAATTATGAAACTTGCTCAATTCATTAGATCGTATTTATGTAAATCCATTAAATGGAAGGGGAATCCCAAATGAACCTAAACTACCGTCCCGTTACCCTTATCATCCTCGACGGCTGGGGCGTAAATCCGGATCCCCGCGATAATGCTATTGTTGAAGCTAAGACTCCGTTCTTGGACCATCTGTTTGCCACTTGTCCCCATGCGACACTGGCCACTTCTGGTGAAGCAGTTGGCCTTCCGGAGGGACAGATGGGGACTTCTGAAGTCGGGCACTTAAATATCGGTGCCGGGAGAGTAGTCTACCAGAGTCTTGTTCGGATTTCAAAAGCGCTCCGGGATGGAGAGATGACACAGTATCCGGTCTTTATGGAAGTCGTTAACCACGCCATTAATAATAACCGTCCTCTTCACTTCATGGGACTGGTTTCTCCTGGAGGCGTACATAGTCATACAGACCATCTTTACGGATTTATTAAAGTGGCTAAAGAGATGGGTGTTAAAGAAGTATTTATCCATGCATTTCTTGACGGGAGAGATACTCCGCCGGCTAGTGCCAAAGGGTATATCAAAGACTTAATTGATGAGTGTAAAAAGATGGGTATCGGCCGAATCGCCACGGTGAGCGGGCGGTATTATGCGATGGATCGGGATAATCGCTGGGATCGTGTGGAAAAGGCTTATGCAGCCATGGTTTACGGAGAGGGAGAAATCGCGAATGATCCAATAGAAGCAATAGAAAACTCATACCAAAAAGACGTGAATGATGAGTTTGTTCTTCCGACCGTTATCTATGAAGAAAACCATCCTGTTGCCAAGGTCGAAACAGGTGATCCTGTTATCTTCTTTAACTTCCGTCCAGATCGCGCCCGTCAAATAACGCGTGCCTTCGTGGATCAGGAATTTAAAGGGTTCGAGCGAAATACTGGTTATATTGCACCGAAGTTTGCCTGCCTTACTCAGTATGATGAGACAATATCAGCGCCAGTAATCTTCAAGCCTGAGGAGAAACTAAAGAACATCCTCGGAGACTATCTGGCCGGTCTTGGCTTGAAACAGCTTCGGATCGCTGAGACGGAGAAGTATGCTCATGTTACTTTCTTCTTCAACGGTGGGATCGAGACTCCCTACGCCGGGGAGGAACGGGAACTAATACCCTCGCCTCAGGTGGCTACCTATGACATGAAACCTGAGATGAGCGCATACGAGGTTACTGACGCGGTGGAAGCTAAAATAGCGCAAGACAAGTACGACGTAATTATTATGAACTACGCCAACTGTGACATGGTGGGTCATACAGGGATTAAGTCAGCGGCAGTTCGGGCAGTGGAGACTGTTGACGATTGTCTCAGTCGTGTGGTTCCTGCAATCACCGGCCGCGGAGGTGCGGTTTTAATTTGCGCTGATCATGGTAATGCCGAAGAGATGGTTGATCATGAAACCGGTTCTGCTCACACCGCTCACACCACTAACCGTGTTCCGGTGATTTTGGCAGGTTATGATCAACCGGCTCGTTTACGGGATGGAATTCTGGCTGATGTCGCTCCCACATTACTGCATTTACTGGGTGTTAATAAACCGGATGAGATGACCGGTAAAACCATCATCGAGGAGACAAATTGACCCGGTCAATAAAGATGTTACAGCTATATAAGCTGTTTCTTTAAAGAACAAACCGATAGGAGGATGAAAAATGACTTCAATTATTGATCTTAATGCTCGGGAGATTCTGGATTCCCGTGGTAATCCCACGGTTGAGGTGGAAGTAACCTTAGCCGACGGTTCTGTGGGGCGAGCCGCTGTTCCCTCTGGTGCATCCACTGGCGCTTTTGAGGCTGTAGAATTGCGCGACGGTGACAAAGACCGGTACCTTGGCCGAGGCGTTTTAAAAGCGGTCTCAAATGTTAACGATGAGATCGCCGGAGAAATCATCGGTATGGACGCTACTGATCAAGTAGGTATTGATCAAATGATGTTGGATATGGACGGAACCGAGAACAAAGGGAAATTTGGGGCCAATGCAATTCTTGGTGTTTCCTTAGCCGTTGCTAAAGCTGCTGCCAGCTCCCTGGCATTGCCGCTTTATCGCTATTTAGGCGGTGTCAATGCTAAAGAGCTCCCCGTTCCGATGATGAATATCTTAAATGGCGGAAAACATGCGGATAACAGTGTGGACTTGCAAGAGTTCATGGTTATGCCAGTTGGTGCCGAAAGCTTCTCTGATTGTCTCCGTTGGGGAACAGAAATATTCCATGCGTTAAAATCAGTACTTAAGTCTAAGGGATATAGCACCGCTGTAGGGGATGAGGGCGGTTATGCGCCAAACCTTAAGAGCAACCAAGAGGCGTTAGACGTCATTATGGAAGCCATCCAAAAAGCCGGTTTCAAACCAGGTGACCAAGTCAGGATCGCCATGGATCCCGCATCTACCGAGTTGTGGGAGGAAGGCAAGAAGAAGGGTGAGGAAGGCAAGTATTTCTTCTGGAAATCTAATATCCTCAAAACCCGTGAAGAGATGGTCGCCTTCTGGGAAGATTTGGCCAATAACTACCCGATCATCTCCATTGAAGACGGTATGGCAGAAGAGGATTGGGATGGTTGGAAGATGCTGACAGATCGCCTGGGTAGCAAAGTTCAGCTAGTAGGTGATGACCTCTTTGTTACCAACACAAAGCGCCTCAAGAAAGGCATTGATTTGGGCGTCGCCAACTCCATCCTAATCAAGGTTAACCAGATCGGTACCCTTACCGAGACCCTTGATGCGATCGAGATGGCTAAGAAGGCTGGTTATACAGCAATCGTCTCCCATCGTTCCGGTGAGACTGAAGATGCAACAATCGCAGATATCGCTGTTGCGACTAATGCGGGTCAAATCAAAACAGGCGCTCCGTCCCGGACGGACCGTGTGGCAAAGTATAATCAATTGCTTCGGATCGAGGAAGAACTTGTCGAAGCAGCTGTCTATCCTGGTTTAGCCGCTTTCTATAATTTGCGCAATAAGTAATATAATCTGGTTAAAGCTGGGGCGAATGATGTTCGCCCCAGCTTTTTTAGTGTGGTTTTTTATTTATTCAGCTTGTCATCCGATAACTTTGTCAATTGGAATAAAGCAACTGTTTATTATAATGGTATACTGGTATGGGGAACTGAACCTAAATAAGATATTTAAAAACTTATTGCCCCAGTGTAATATATATGCTAAAATAAATAGGTCTGAACTGTAGGTAGGGGGTGTGTTAGCTTATGTTGTTTTTGCAGATCTTATTTCTGGTGATAGCAGTATTTTTGACATTTATTGTAGTAGTCCAACCAAGTAAAGGTGAAGGTTTAGGATCTATCGGCGGTGGTGGGCAAATGTTCTTCTCAAAGAATAAAGGTTTCGAGGCGTTGTTGGAGAAGATTACTACATGGACCGCTGTGGCATTCATGCTCCTTGCCATCGTTTTAGGTGCTATGTTTTAAAACCGCCGCAGGCGGTTTTTTTATACGGACCTAAAGTCTTTAATGAACGCGAACTATATAACTGAGCGAGTTTCATAATCACATTAAGCAAGATTCGGATACAATACCTAAACAAGAGTGTTTTGTTATAGCAGGATAAATTGTTACGGCAATAAGTTAATTTAAGGAAGAAAAAGGATGTTTAAGTTTGCTAACTGTTCTAGGATAGGCTATCAAGGGTTTGCAGGATTTACCCGATGAACATAGAAAGAGGTATATTAGTATTCCACAGGGAGGGATCGGGTTGAACTTCTTAACAAGTATCCGAGCGAAGTTTTCGTTGATCGTCGGTGCCTCATTACTTATCTTTTTTGTATTGATGTCGTTGGTTGGACGAATCCAGCAATCGGCTATTTCCTTCGTTTTATGGTTGGTCGTGTTTTGTGGCATTATTTATGCCGCCGGTTATATTTTAAGGCAATGGATATTAAAACCGTTATATCAGTTTATTCTATTGATGCAGAAGATTAGTGAGAATGATCTGTCCGGAAAAGTCGAAGTTCGTTCTCGAGATGAGTTTAAAATGTTGGAGCAATCCGTCAATGCCATGACTGCTAATCTCCGTAGTATCTTGCAGGAGAACATGGAAGCCTCCGATCAAGTGGCTATGGCTGCTCAGGATATGCTAAACATGGCTAGAGAGGCTAACCAATCTTCACAAGAAGCATCGAAGACCATCGATAGTATTGCTCGCGGTACCGAAGAGCAGTCTATAAGTGTAAAACAAACGACATTAGCAGCTCAACAAATGGCTGAGACGGCTCAACAAGTTGCTACCGAAGCGCAAAAGGCCTCCACCTTGTCGATGAAAGCTACCGAACGAGCTCAGTTTGGTGGAGAGATCATCCAGGATGTCCGCTCAAAGATCCTACAGTTGAAAGATACGGTCTATGAATCCGCTGAGGTTGTTCGTAGACTGGGACATCGTTCACAGGAGATCGGTAAGATTACTGATGTTATTCGAGGGATTGCCCGCCAGACCAACTTATTGGCGCTTAATGCTGCTATTGAAGCGGCCCGTGCCGGAGAACACGGCCGAGGCTTCTCTGTTGTTGCTGACGAGGTTCGTGCTTTAGCTGAACAGTCCACTCAATCGGCAAGTCAGATCGTTGACTTGATTAATGAGATTCAACAAGAGACTAAGGCTGCTGTGGAAGCCATGGAAGTCGGAACTCAAGTTGTTGCTGAAGGTACCGAATTAGCAAATACTGCCAACACAGCGTTTACTGAGATTTTGAATACGGTTAATCAAACTGTGAATACAGTTCAAGAGATTGCAGCAGCCTCGGAAGAGCAGGCCGCTAGTAGTCAGGAGATGACCTCCATTATGGAGGGAGTAGAGGCAATCGCGAACCGTAACGCCACAGGCGCTCAACAGGTAGCCGCCGCTACCGAACAACAGCGAGCCACTATGGAGACTTTAGCCAATTCCGCATCCGCATTAGTCGGAAGAGCAGATCATCTAACCTCTTTGGTGGGCCGGTTCAAAGTAATAGGCAATTTTCAACGCTGTTGGCGAGTTATGGATTGTAACTATGTAAATTGCCCGGCGTATCAATCGAAGGAAGAGAAATGTTGGTTAATACCTAATACTCTCTGCGGTGACGGAGTGGAAGCAGGCACAATCATGGAGAAACGCGCCACTTGTCATCAGTGCGAGGTCTTTAAAGTTAATACAGCTGCGCTTCAGGAAGAGAAGAGTCAAGATGAGGAAATAGTAGAGATGGTTGCGACGACAACCGAAGTATAAAATAATACGAAATGCATCTTTAGAGAGTCAGAGTAATCTGGCTTTCTTTATTTTGT
>OBJA01001013.1_pt1 | contig 21177 bp, 18 predicted proteins | sample 1519751 | NCBI WGS metagenome assembly OBJA01 (sample SAMEA3881238, study PRJEB22517) | soil metagenome | biome: lake sediment; feature: soda lake sediment; material: sediment, water from around vicinity | place: India | collected 2013-12-23 | depth 3 m
GACAGGCCGTCAAGGTCGATAGCTCCGCGAGTGGCAACAGTCGCATAAAATTTATGCGGCTCTTCAGGTTTTTGCGGATTGCGGCGTTCAACCGCTTTAATTAAAATCGACATAACTACTAGTCTAAAGTTTATAATTTGAACATATCGATTGAAATTTCGGAAAAACTATCCAATTTATCAATGTATTTACAAGTGAAAAATGAACATATATGCTGAAGAACATAAATAATGGCGATTCCAGGACAGTTTACAGTTCATAGTTTAAAGTTTAAAGTTTAAAGTTTAAAGTTTAAAGTTACAGTTTACAGGAAACCAGCCGGTGACGAGAAGACACAGTTGCACCCACCCATGAAAAGGAACACTGAATAAGAAATAATATAACAGGCGGACACCAGACCGGAAACTGCAGAATGTGAACCGGCTGAGCCGTTGGATATTGATTATTGAATATTTTACATTGAAGATTGAAAACATCCTATATCAAAACAGATTATTAATTGCGAAGCGTCCTATCCCCCTCCTTGGGAGGGGCTAGGGGAGGCTTCAAACATCCAACTATGATTAAATCGATCTGTTGCATAAGAACAGGTTGTGTTGCCGGATCGCTACTGGCTATCATAGAATAGAGATACCCTCAGTTGATGAGCTTTTCCAAAGTTCCAAACTTTGGAAAAGTCAAACAAAATAGCAAATGAACACACCGAAAAACACCACTTACGGAATTATTGGAGCAGCCGGATATGTTGCCCCGAAACACATGAGAGCTATTGCAGATATTGGAGGCGGGCTCGTTGTGGCTGTTGATCCCAATGATAACCTGGAGGTTTTGGATCAATATTTTCCCGATTGTGACTATTTTCCGGATACAGCAAGCCTGGAAAAATTCCTGACGGATCATCCGGTTGATTACCTTACCATCTGTTCGCCAACTTACCTGCATGCAAAACATATTGAGTTTACCCTCAAGAATGGCCTTCATGCAATTTGTGAAGGCCCGCTGGTATTGTCGGAAGCAGAACTGGATACCCTCCAACAATTGGAACAGGAGACAGGGAAAAAAATATATACCATTTTGCAGTACCACTATCATCCTGAATTGATTCGCCTAAAAGAAGAATTTGATCCCGGGAAAACATATGAGATTGACCTGGTTCATCATGCCTTTCGGGGCAAATGGTTTTCAAAAAGCTGGAAAGGCGATCCGGCAAAATCGGGGGGTATCCGGATGACCAGGGGCTATCATTTTTTCGATGCACTGGCTTGGATTTACGGAACGCCGATCCGGATAGAGCAGGAACATGAAACAGATGAAGAATATAAAGGAAAATTGATATTGCAACACGCAGTTGTTCATTTTAGCCTGAGCAATGCCTCTGTTAACAACAAAGCAGGCAAACAAAGGACATTATTCATCGGCGGAAAGACCATTGATCTGAACATTCCTGTAGAGGACGGTTACCGGACATCTTATCAGGAAATAACAGCCGGCAAAGGCTTTGGAACGGAAGATATCCGTCCGGTGATGCATTTGCTGGCGAAATAACAACAATCGAAAAGAACATGTTGGAGAAAAAAATATTGGTGACAGGCGGGGCCGGTTTTATCGGGTCAAACCTTTGCGAATCCTTGTTGAAACAAGGAAAGCAGGTTGTATGCCTTGATAACTTTGCAACCGGAAAAATTGAAAATATATTGCCGTTTACTTCCGATCCTAATTTTAAATTAGTTGTGGGCGATATCCGTAACGCCGACGATTGCCGGAAGGCTGTTGAAGGTGTTGGCTATGTGTTGCACGAAGCAGCATTGGGTTCGGTGCCACGCTCCATCAACGACCCGGTCACCAGTAATGAAGTCAATGTCAGCGGCTTTTTGAATATGCTGGTTGCTGCGCGGGATGCCGGTGTCAAACGTTTTGTTTATGCGGCAAGTTCTTCCACTTATGGCGACAGTGCATCACTGCCCAAAGTAGAGGACGCCATCGGTAAACCGTTGTCGCCTTATGCCATTACCAAATATGTGAACGAACTTTATGCCGATGTATTTTCACGGACCTATGGTGTTGAAACAATTGGCTTACGTTATTTTAATGTGTTTGGCCGCAGGCAAGACCCCAATGGCGCTTATGCCGCGGTAATCCCTTTGTTTGTTAAACAATTCATACAGCACCAATCTCCAGTAATAAACGGCGATGGGGAACATTCGCGCGATTTTACTTATATCGACAATGTCATCCAGATGAACCTGCTGGCACTTTCAACCAACAAGCCGGAAGCGGTGAACACCATTTACAACACCGCCTTTGGGGAGCGCACAACTTTAAATCAGTTGGTTGCTTACTTAAATGAATTCCTTGCGGAGTTTGACCCTGAGATTGGTAAAGTGGAAGCCATTCACGGCCCCAACAGGGCGGGCGACATCCCCCACTCGTTGGCATCAATTGACAAAGCCACAAAACTTTTAGGCTACCAGCCAAAATATAGTTTCAGGGAAGGTTTAAAAGAAGCCGTTAAATGGTATTGGGAAAACCTTTGATTTTAACGCCAAATAGGCGTGACACTGGCAAATAAAAATTCAACCCATTCCGGGTTGCCAATTACCTGCGTTTCCATTTCCTCCAGTTACACTGGAGGTCATTAGTATTAAACTCCTTACAGAGTTTTTAAAGCTAGAATGCCTTTGTTGAAGAAAAATCCGGCAACTGCCGGATCAAATGTTATTAACCCCCAATAAAATTGGGGGAGAACAAACGGCTGCAGACACCAACCCGGCAACTGCCGGGTTGAATATAGGCTTATTAACATTGCATCCTGCAACCAACCTTATTTTTGGGTGGTGCAAACATAAAAATATTGGCTATCAACTAATCACCCATTTGCACCCTTCGTGTAATCATTTAAAAACAATATGGAAAATATTAAAATTGCCGTAATCGGCTTGGGATATGTGGGCCTTCCACTGGCACGTTTATTTGCAACAAAATATCCCGTTGTGGGCTTCGATATCAACAAAACCCGCGTGGCTGAACTAAGGCAGGGGATGGATTCTACCCTGGAAGTAGAACCAGAAGTTTTAAAGGCAGTGCTGTTGGACCATAATCCAACTGTCCTTCAACTTGAACCCGCCGAAGTCTCTGAATCACGCTTGTCAATCTCAAATATTCCTGATAAAAGGAGTTCCTTCTCCCCTCCTTCGGAGGGGGCGGGGGAGGCTTCAGGTCTTTTCTGCACCACTTCACTTGATGAGTTGTATAATTGCAACTTTTATGTGATCACCGTCCCGACCCCGGTCGATAAAAACAACCGCCCTGACCTCACGCCCTTGATCAAAGCCAGCGAAACCGTAGGCAAGGTGATCTCCAAGGGCGATATCGTGGTGTATGAATCGACCGTTTATCCTGGAGCTACTGAAGAAGATTGTATTCCCGTCGTGGAAAGGGTTTCGGGGCTGGCATTTAATGTTGATTTTTTTGCAGGCTATTCGCCTGAACGGATTAACCCTGGCGATAAAGAACACACCGTTGAAAAAATCAAAAAGGTAACTTCAGGTTCTACGCCCGAAGTGGCCGAAACTGTTGACTTAGTTTACCGTTCTGTGATCACGGCAGGCACCCACAAAGCGCCATCCATTAAAGTAGCCGAAGCGGCTAAGGTAATTGAGAACTCGCAGCGCGACATCAACATCGCTTTCGTCAACGAACTGGCTAAAATCTTTAATAAAATGGGCATTGACACCCATGAAGTGCTCGAAGCTGCCGGAACCAAATGGAACTTTTTACCTTTTAAACCGGGCTTGGTTGGAGGGCATTGTATCGGTGTTGATCCGTATTACCTGGCGCAAAAAGCGCAGGAATATGGCTATAACCCAGAGATTATTCTGGCAGGGAGGAGGCTCAACGATGGGATGGGACAGTATGTGGCAAGCGAAGTGGTGAAACTGATGGTTAAAAAAGGCATTTCGGTTAAATGGGCCAAAGTGCTGATGCTGGGAATCACTTTTAAGGAAAACTGCCCGGATATTAGAAATACTAGGGTAGTGGATATTATTTCTGAGTTAAAGACATTTGGCGTGGATGTAGACATATTTGATCCTTGGGCAGACCCCATTGTAGTAAAGTTCGAATACGATATAGATATCACTGCTCAATTGTTTGATCAACAATATGATGCAGTCGTACTTGCCGTGGCTCATGATCAATTCAGAGAGATCGACTTCTCGAAACTTCGTAATGGTTCAAATTGTATTATTTACGATGCAAAAGGGATTCTAAATCCATCGGACATCGATGGAAAACTGTAATAACTTGAAGCTGATGAAATTGGCTCAGTTATTTATTTTCGGCGGTTAAACGGGAGATCCAGGCGTGAAAGTGATGCAGTTTTATTGTATCGTTTGCTGATATCCAATATCCCGTCTATAAGCAATCGATAGCTCGTTCCGGCATACGCAATGATAGTTGCTTATGTACGATTGCCGAATGTCACGTACTATCATATCATAAACATAAAAGATGAAAAGAATATTAATTGCAGAAGGAGTTCCATTACAAAATAGAGGAGAAGAGGCGATTGTTAGAGGTATTTGTGATTTTTTGTTCGAGGATGAGAAGGTTGAAATAGCTGTTATGGACTTCGTAGAAAATTCAACTTACTTTAATGATATTAAGATCTTTCCCATTACTTTACTATATCCTTTTCATCGACCTATGCGTACGCAGGTCATGAATCTACCAGATTTGTCTTTATTTGAAAAACTCAAAAGGTATTATAATTTTCTTTCTTTTTTTTGGGGCGACTATGGTTCTGCAAACAACCTAATAGGAAAAAGAAATTCGAGATACAAGGAATTGAGAGAGTATATTGAGGGCTGTGATTATGTGTTTTTTGGACATGATGGAGCATGGGGAATATCGAGTGTTCCCGCTTTCATTGTAATTAGGAAATTTTTTGAAGTAAAAACAGGTATACTTGGTTCGGGATTTAACCCTAGAACTCTTGGATTACGTGGAATGATTGAAAGGAAAGCCTATAAAAAAGTGATTAGTTTAGCACATTTTGCTTTTTTCCGAGAGACAAGTGCTTTCGAATATATGAAGAGTATTTCACTAAACAGTCCCCTCGTCAAAATCGCTCCTGATCCTGCTTTTGGGATGAGGCACGAATCCCTGGATTTGGTTGAAAAGTTCTTGGATAAGAGATATCCGGTTATACTAGCTTCGAGAAATGCTAAGAAGCTTGTTATTGTAGTGACAGTTTGCGAGAATTCTGTAGTGTTTAACAAATCTTTCTTACAAACTGAGAATAGGGAAGAGAAAACTTCTGTTCATAATCGCTTAATAGCGTATTTGCTGGATAAGTTAGTTTCGCGTTTTCGAGCTTTTGTAGTGTTTTTGCCTCATACGAGAGACGAGGGAAGAGGTGATGACATTTTAATTTCAAAAGAAGTTTTAGAATTAATGCATTACCAGGGCGAAGCTGCGATTATTTCGGATGACTTAGACGCGAGATTCCTTAAAGCGGTTATCAAGTGGGCCGATTTTCTATTAGGAGAAAGAACGCATTCTGTTATAGCAGCGCTTTCTGTTGCAACCCCGTTTGGGATGTTAACAAATATCCATGATCATAGGAGCCATTCTATAATAGGAGAGGTGGGTGGTTGCAAAGACATGCTGTTGAACATAGAGAAGGATAAAGATACATTGATAGATGATATATCTCGCTTAATAAGTCATCGGATGGAATTACAACATGAATTGATTTACAAAAGCAACGATTTAAACCAGAGACTAATGCAAGTTCGAGATGAGATACTTTGAAAGGATAAGGCAAAATATATCATATGGGATGAGCCTATTTCGGAATTTAAGAGTATTCTTATATGATTGTTATCGTTTTAGTAAGTATTCAAGTAATCCGCTTAATTGCTGTGAAAAAAAACAGCTTCAATCAAAAATTACTATTTCTTATCATGAACTGGAAAGAGGATTAAGTTTGAAAGATCCCAGAGCTGGTTTTGGGGTGAACGCGGCTACCGAGTTAATCAGGCTTACTAACTACTACTTTGATAAGTTTGGGAAAGATGATCTTACGGATAATGTAGTAGATGTCCTCAACGAGTGGATTAGTTATAATTCGGATAATAGCAAATGTCAGTCTTTATTTGAAGGAATTAGGGAAGAACTAAAGGTTAAATGTAGTAAGACGTTGACGGGTGGGACAATTGCTTATAGCGATTTTAAACCTTCTCTTCCTGTATTTGACTATTCTGCATTTGTAAAGAGCCGGTTTAGTTTGAGGAACTTTGGTTTAGATCCAGTAAATGATGAGAGTATCAAAACGGCAGTTGACATTTCTAGGTATTCTCCAAGTGCGTGCAATAGGCAACCAGTGAAGATTCATGTATTGAAGAGTAGATCTGATATCAGAGAGTTAAGCAAATTGCAGGGTGGTGCGAAAGGATTCATCGAGTCCATAGACAAATTGATTGTTATCACAGCAGATTTGCGGACGAGCGTCTTTTACAAAGAACGAAATCAGCATTACGTAGATGGCGGAATATTTGCGATGAATTTATTGCTTGCTCTCCACTCGTTAGGTGTTGGAGCCGTTATCTTAAATTGGGCTTCTGACCCAAGAGCAGACAAGAAAACTTATAGTTTATTGGGAATACTGAAAAGTGAAACTATAATTGTGAGAATAGCCATCGGAAGTTATCCAGAAAATTTTAGGGTGCCAAAGTCTACGAAAAAGAGAGTGGAAGAAATATTGGTTTGGCATTAAGACGTTATGAGAAGTCAAATAGTAGCGGTCTTTTTGGGCAAAATTGTAGCAATGATATGTACTCTTTTGATTCCACTTATTCTAACAAGAATAATGCCGAAATCAGAATATGGAGTTTATCAAATTTTCTATACCATCTTGATGTTCTCTGTCTCCTTTTTTGGGCTGGGAATCCATTCTAATCTTTATTATTTTCACCCAATTGCAAAAGATACAGAAGATCAAGGAGTATATATATCATCAGTGCTCTTGATTCTCTTTTTTATTGCCGTACTGACTTTTTTTTTGTTTTCAATCCCATATGTGAAAAGAATATTTTTTGGAGAACTGGAAGATAAAAACATGCAATTCCTCTTGGTTTCTTGTATCGTACTTTTGATTCCAACAAATATAATAGATTCGTTTAGTGTCGTTAAGAATAGAACATTGCTTAATTTATTCTATCCCCCCTTTGAGAATGTTTTGAAGGTTGTCTTCATCGTAGGATTATACATCTTTAATGAGCGCGTGGTTTCTATTGCCTATGGTTTTCTGATTTACTCTTTGGTCAAACTACTCTTTTCTTTTGTTCTGGTGGCAGGCGATTTTACTTGGAAAGGTATACGGATTGAACACCTAAGAGAGCAACTGAGATATGGAATACCGTTTGGCATAGCGGTATCAATAAAAACGCTAACACAGAGGCTTGACAAGCTTATTTTAATAAATAGTATTTCTGCTTCCGCGTATGCTAGCTATTCCGTTGCTTTTTTTGGAATTCCGGGGATTACGATATTATTTGATTCCTTTAGTAGAGTTTTGATAATAAGGCTATCTGAGCTTTTGCACAATAGCCAAGTTGATGAAGCCCATAGACTATATAAAAAGCTCATTGAAAAAACTGCGTCAGTCACAATACCGCTTATCTTTTTGGTTTTTTTTCTGTCAAGAGACATAATTGAAGTGATTTTTACCAATGAATATTTGGATGCGGTAGTTTTTTTTCAGATTTATCTTATTACAATACTGTTGCTGATGTTTTGTCCGGGATTGATCCTTAGAGCCGCAGGTAAAACAAGATACACGATGAAGATATATCTTTATAGCTCGTTGATAACTTTACCTATCACTGTTATCCTCATAAAATTATTCTCTTCGTATGGCGCCATCACAAGCTCGGTGCTAAGCTTGTTGATACCGACTGTGCTTATTCTAAATAGTGAGCGGAGACTTCTAGCCAAAACGATAAAAGAATTCTTTCCGATAAAAGACATAGTAGTCCATATGAGTATTTCTATTGCTGGTATAGGATTGTTATGGTTTGTATCTCAGAACTTTTCAAATATAGTGATCAAGATTTTCGTTTCTTCTTTAGTTTATCTTGGAATAGTGTTTTTTATTCAGATAAAACTCCACATGTTTGTGATAGACGATTTAAAGATGATAAAGAGCTTTTTAGTAGCGAAAATTCCCTAACGACTATGTATGGGAAAACTGACTAATGGCAGAAGGTTTATAGTGTTGTTTTTAATGAGCAAGTTTGAAGATGACGAACACTGAAGAGTATTGGGTTTAGTTTTTATCCCTAGGTACGAGATATGTCTATATGAGGAGAAATCCGAGCTATCTGTGATAAACGAGAATGATTAGACTATGTAGTCACGACGAACTTATGACGTTGATTCCTCCCCATCAAGGCTGGGTCTGGTTAGGTCAAAAGGATGATTGGATTCAGGAGGTTCCTATTAAGGGAGAAGAAGTAGCAGGCAAATTATTGGCGTTCAGACACAAAACAGTAACGTTTAATTTGAAGAGTAGGTAAATGCTGAAAAATTGCTTATGTCTAGATTCAAAGCTAGATAAGCTCACATTCAAATATTAGTTCTACATTGTGATATTCGGATGAATGTTGGCTTGGAATCAAAAAGTCAGACTCTGGTCGGCTCAAGGCAGTAAAACGGGCCTGGGTTTTTAAGCAGACTATTTAGAAGAAGCCTTCACTGGGTATTTATTCCATATTTTTCTCATTTTAACATTATTGACGTAATGAAAAATCTTTAGTATTAATACTACTCGTTTTTTAAATTAAATGGCGTAACGACAGTTATTTTTAAATTATTAAATTGTGAGCTTAAGCAAGTGCATAGCCCTAATGGCTTTGAGTTTTCATAAGGTGGGATTTCGATCCTCTTATAAAGCAGCGACGAGTATTCGAGGCGGTAATATTGAAAAGACAAAAAAGAAACAGTTAGAGAAGTTCTTAAGACTTATAGACTATGTAAAAAAGAATGTCCCGTATTATCAAGAAATATTGTCTGATATAGAGATTACTACGATTGAAGACGTGCGGAAAATACCCTTCATAGACAAGAATTTAATCCGAAGCAATATCAAGAAGCTTAAGTCCTTGGAGAAGAAAGATTCAAAGTTTATAAAGAACTCAACTAGTGGCTCAAGTGGTGAAGCATTCTATTTTTATTCCGATAAAGATGATACATATTCCCTTGCTTGTGCAGTGAGGGGTGACGAAATGACAGGCTGGATGCCAGGTGAGCGAAAGCTAATTATATGGGGTGCTGAAAGAGATATCAGCAAGGGAATTAAAGCATTCTTAAAGAAGTACCTGCTCGGAGAAATTGTAGTATCGTCATATTATCTTAATGATGAAACGATCGCGTCATATATAAACTTGATTAACACATTTAAGCCGAAACTCATTGTCGGTTATCCTTCTGCTCTCTATTTGATAGCAGAAAATGCAAGGAGTAATAATCTAGTGGTAACCAGCAGAATCCGAGGTGTTGTTAGTGCGGGAGAAGCTTTGTACACCTACCAAAGAGATCTAATTGAGAGCTTTTTTGGCACAAGGGTATTCAATAGGTATGGATGTAGAGAAGTTGGTCACATCGCGAATGAATGCATGATGAAGAACGGGTTACATTATAACGCCGATCATCTGATTATAGAAGTAGTAGATAAGCAGGGTAAGCCCAGTAAGTCTGGGGAACTTGGGGAGATCGTTATTACTGACTTGGATAACTATGCATTTCCGATGATAAGATATAAGATAGGAGATATGGGTAGAACAATGAATTACGACGAATGTGGATGCGGAACAATGTTACCGAAACTAGAGTCAGTTGAGGGAAGAAAATTCGATATAATCGTTGGGAAAAATGGGAACAGAGTCTCTGGATCATTTTGGACATTGTTAATGAGATATGAAATAGACGGGGTTGAACAGTTCCAAGTTATCCAAGAAAGGGTTGAAGAAGTAATATTTAAACTGAAGATAAACGGAAGGTTTGACAAAACGGAACAGACAAAATTGATTCATAAAGTAAAAGAGAAATTGGGAGAGGGCATGTCGGTTAGAATTGAGGCTGTTACATCTTTTGACATCGGACCTACAGGAAAATTTAGATGGGTTATTTCAACTTTGTGTTTTTAGGATGAATGGAAGAAGAATGAAGAAGCTTGCTTTCATAGTGCCACAGTTATATCCTCGGTATGTTGGAGGGGCAGAAGTTTTCAACTACTACCTGATAAAAAGATTGGCAGAGTACTATAAGGTTAGCTATGCCAGCAAGACTAATCTTGGGCTAAGCAACAGCAAGTTTTGCAGACTGCGTGGAAGAAACTCATTCTTTACTTCTTTTCATCTGCAACTATTAGTCATATATTTTTCTCTGAGTAGTAATATATTGTTGCTCAGTTATTCAAGATCAAGATCCGTTGTTTGGCTTATCTATCCATTTCTTAATCTCATTTTTCGAGTTAAATATATCATAGTCATTCACGGTGGAGGTTTGACTGAGTGGAAGAATAAACCAATTTATTCGATGTTTTTTAGGAGAGCTGAAACTATTATTGGTGTTTCAGATGTAATATGTAAGGAGTATGAGCGGAGAACAAGCCTTGATGTGAAAAAGATACCTCCGCTAATACCTTTTCGTTTGTCGACAGAAAGTAAATCTAGTCTGAGGCGAACAAATGGTATTGAAGAAGAGGCTAACGTCTTTATGTATGTTGGTTCGTTGAAGGCTTTAAAGTGCCCGGAAATAATTATCGACGCCCTTGATGTTCTGGGCACTTCCTACTTAAGAAAGAATAAGATACTATTTGTTTTTGCAGGTGACGGAAACTTAAAAGAAAATCTAGAAGAAAAGGTTGATAAACTTGAGTTAAGGAACCACGTTCGTTTTCTTGGAAATGTCGAAAGGGAAGAAGTGTGTCACCTTTATAAGCTAAGCGATTATTATATTATCAGTTCTGATTTTGAAGGAACGCCACTTTCAATGCTCGAAGCGATGTTTAACCGGTTGCCGATTCTAGCGTCTAATGTCAGCGGAATAAACTCGATTATTACTAATGGACAAAATGGTCTTTTGTTTGATAACAAGAACAGATTGGATTTGGCCAATAAAATTTCGTATGTAACAAGCAATGTATCCACATTAAAGGAAATGGTGTTCAATGCAGACGAGTATTATGCCTGCCATTTTAATTATGAGAATGTTATTAAAGAATATAGAAAAGTAATTGACGAAATTTGAGCATGAGGAGTATCCCCGTACTAATGTATCACTCTGTTGGTATAGTTAATAATGACTGGCAATGGAGTTATCTTACTTGTCCGTTTCAGGTCTTTGAGAGTCAACTAAGGTTGTTGAAGAAATGCAATTACAATACACTAACCCTCAAAGAGTTATACAGGTATGTTATATTTGGAGAAGAGGTGCCGAAGAATTCAGTTGTGATTACCTTTGATGATGGTTATCTGGATAACTGGATCTATGCATTTCCTCTTTTGAAAAAGTATCAAATGTGTGGAACAGTCTTCGTTAACCCTGAATTCGTCGTAAAAGACTGTGTCGTTCGCAAGCGCTTTGATCAAGTGGATAACGTCTACACATTAGAGAGTAATGGATTTCTATCATGGGAGGAGTTAAGAATTATGGAAAATGAGAAAGTAATATTTACTGAAAGTCACGCGCTAACCCATACATGGTATCCAATAAACAATACGATAGTAGACTTCAGGCATCCGGGAGATGACTATATATGGATGACTTGGAATGGAAATGTTGATAAGAAGCCTTTTCTCCAAATCGACAACCCAGACTTCGTCAGATTTGGAGAACCGGTATTTCAACACGACAAAAGTCTCAGTTCTCCAAAATATTTCCCTGATATGAAGTTAAGTAATTACTTGGTCAAGATAGTTGAAGAGAACGGGAGAGAGAGGTTCTTTTCCCAAAAGAACTGGAAAGCTAAGCTATTAAAAGAGGTCGATAATTATAAAAGTAAGAATGCCTTGAATGAAAGATATGAATCGGTGTCGGAATATAAGGATAGAATAAAACATGAACTCAGTTTTACGAAGGAAAAAATTGAAAGAGAGCTTAACAAGGAGCTATTCTTTTTATGTTGGCCAGGAGGAAGTGCAACAAGAATGGGATTGGAAGTTGCGCACGAGGTCGGATATACCTTTTTTAACACTGCACGAGACTTAACAGTACCGGAAAGAAAGAGGGTGCGAAATTCAAAAAACTCAAAATCGAATAGAGTGTCGAGATTTGCGCCTGTTTTATATTTTAACAATGAGGAGGGGCGCGGTTCGGTAATTCGTTATTCAAAAGGTTTATATTTTTACGCTCAGCTAAGAGCCCATGAAATTGGAAATATGTCTCAGGTTTTATACCAAATAGCAAACAGGCTTATTAAGATAATATTGGACCTGCGTTTTTATAAAGTCAAAAGTTGATGAAGTTAATCGATTCTTTTTTACTTCTGTTTGTCTTTCTTTTACCCCAATTTTCCATTGATAAACTTGAAAACTTTAAGTATTTTTTTGGATTAATTGCTTTGTTGAAGATAACTCAGGAGTTGTTAAAGGGAACAATACGGGTTAAGAGTAGAGGTTTTCTTCCTTTCTTCCTGTTTTTTCTTTTGTGTGCAGTATCTCTTCTTTGGACTTCCAAATTATCTTTTGAAAAGTCATTTTTGTTTTCTATTGGGAGCATGTTGGTTTTTTCATATTCTTACTTTTTATTGCTCTCCAATGAGGGGAACTTGAGGAAGGTTTTAGCTTTTTTTTCTGTTGGAGTTGTATTCGCAGCTCTTCAGGTGTTAATTCTTAGTATAGTTAAGTCTAATGTATTCATAGTTAGTGGAAGGGCTAATATAATAGGGATGGACGCGAATGAATCTGCTATTATATTGTGCATCGGGTTAGCAATCTTTTTATTTTTCTTTCAATATCGGAAAATCAGAGTACTAAAAGTATTGGTTGTTGTAATCATCATCGTTGCAATTCTTTTGACGGGTTCTCGAACAGGAAGTATTGCATTAGTGACAGTTATTTCTTTTCTTATATCCAAAGCAAAATTAAAACCTTATGCTCGCATTTTATTACTACTGGTGTTTCTTTTTTCTATCCTTTTTTCTGCTGAATATGTAAAGTCATCTTTTAGTATTATCAATGAACAAGGGAATATTGATTTACAAGGTAGAGATGAGACTTGGAAGACGGGTGTAGGAATTTATATCAAAAGCGAGAGGAAAATGCTTGGTTTCGGATATGAGTCTTTTTCTGCTGAGTTATCGAGAGTTATGTGGAAAGCAAATGCGCACAATGTGTTCCTAAAAGTGGTTTTTGAACTGGGGATCGTAGGATGTTTGTTGTTTATTCTCATTTTGTATGAGAGTGGAAAATATGTACTAAGGAGAGATCATCCGTTACGCTTATTGTATTTGAGTATTTATCTGATTATTCTTTTCTCATTCTTGACGTTATCTTGGATCTTCTATTTAATCACTTGGTTTTTTATTGTTTTGCTTTATAAGACTGCAAGGATACCAGCAGTTTGGTATAAATTATGAAATCGATTACTATACTAGTCAATAGCCTGGAAAGTGGCGGTGCGGAAAAGCAGAGTATTTATTTGGCAAATGCTCTGAAGGATAATTACAGAACTTTTATTGTTGTGCTTCATGGCGCTTTGATAGAGGACAAAATCATTCAATTGATTGATGGGAGTAATTACAATTTGCTAAGGCTAGAGGGAAACTGGGTAAAGAGGATATTTTACCTATATAGGCACCTGCAAAGTAATGATGTTGCTCACCTTTTTACATATTTGACTAAACCCAATTTTCTTGGAGCGACTGTCGGTTTACTTGCAGGAGTGGGGAGGATTTATGGAGGCATTCGAACGACCAAATTCCCATTTTGGAAATTGATGATAGAGCGATTTGTAATGAACCATCTCACAACTAAGACTATATTTAACAGTTATCTAGGGCGGTCACTACTTGGAGGGAAGGAGAAAAGTCGAATGATTGTAATACCAAATTGCTTTCCTAATGTTTTAAAGGTCAAGTCGAGGCCAGCAAAAGAGATCGTGAAAATCATTACGGTCGGTAGATTTGACGAAGCAAAGGACTATAGAACAGCAATTCTTTCAATAAAAGAGTTGAGGAAAAGTTGTTCGAATTTTTTGTTTCAAATTGTTGGCTACGGCAAATTAGAACATCAAATTCGAAGGTGGATAGATGACAACGATTTGGCAGGGGATATAGCCCTTTTAATCAACCCAAAGAATGTTTCAGAATTGCTAGATGAGTCAGATGTTTATCTTACAACTTCTGCTTATGAAGGAACCAGCAATTCAATTATGGAAGCAATGAATGCTTCATTGCCTATTGTCGCGACTAACGTGGGCGATAACGACAGAATAATTATTGATGGGGTGAATGGCTTTCTTCACAAGGTGGGTGATTATACCAGAATAGCGGAAAGTGTATCAATTCTGGTAAAGGACCATAAACTTAGATGTGAATTCGGCAGTAGAGGCAACGAAATGCTAGAGAAAAACTATTCTTTTGAGAGGTTTAAGGAGAGTTATATACAGCTAATTAATCAGTAATGAAAGTAGTGCATATTGGACCAAAGAATTATCCCCCTTCTCACGGCGGCACAGAGAGAGTTGTTTATGATATTGTTACCCGATTAGAGGAAATCGATAGTCATATCTTAGTGGAATTTGAGCAAGAAGAGACAAAATATATCAGAGTAATGCCGAAGGGCTATCTTAAAAAACTACGGTTTATAATGAGATATGTAGCAAGTGAACAAATTGATATCGTTCATTTCCACAATGAGACTTTTATTCCTTTAGCGCTGCTCTACAGCTTAATCAGTCGAAGGAATCTTGTCACCGTACATGGATGCCATTTTACTAATCCAAAGTATAATTGGCTCCAGAGATTCTCTATTCTCATTTTTGATATTCTGGGTGCGATTTTTCTACCAAGGTTAGTTTTCTGTAGCGAGGTAGACAAACAAAAATTCCAAAAGTGGGTTCCTTTTAGGAAGATCTATTTTGTATCCAACGGTGTAAACCTGCCAGACATGACGAATGAAAGAGCAGAGAGCAGGGCAGCGTTTGTTTACCTCGGTCGGATTAGTCCTGAGAAGAATTTAGTACGATTAATAGAGGCTGCAGATAGGTTGGGAGTGACCCTTCATATATACGGAGCTTTCGATGAACGGAGACCCGCTTTCAATGCTTTAATTCATCGCGCTCTAAAAGAGTCTGATTACGCTATTTGGAAAGGCCCTGTCCCTTACTCGCAAGTATTGAAAACATTGTCTGAGTATGAAGTGTTTGTTTATCCTTCAGTTTCCGAGGGGTTGCCCTTATCTGTTCTAGAAGCTGCTGCTTGCGGACTGAAGCTAGTTTTGTCTGATATTCCACAGCACAGAATCCTTAGCTTTCCTGTTGTTAATTATATTGATCCATATGTTTTCGATTTGGATTTTTCATGGGGGGCAAGAAATGGGCAATTAAATAGGAGACATGTTTGTGAGAATTATTCAATCGAGAAAATGCTCAATGGCTACAAAGAAATCTATAATTCGTTAATATAGTGAATCGGAAAATCAAATTTGGAATCATCGGCATGGGCCGGATGGGAATTACCCATTATTCCATTATTAACAGTCATCCGCAGGTTGAAATTACATCGGTAGCCGACACCTCCAAGATGACATTGGACTTACTTAAAAAGTACAATCCAGACATCAGCGTATTTAAGGACTATAAAGAGTTGATCGACACAACAAGGCCTGATGCGCTTATTGTGTGCACACCCCCTAATTTGCATTATGAAGTTTGCAATTATGCTTACCTGCATGGGATCCATGTTTTTGCAGAAAAGCCCTTTACAACCAATGCAGAACAGGCGCGGGAACTGAAAGAAAAATTTGAATCAAAAGGTTTGGTGAACCAGGTAGGTTACGTCAACCGATTTAACGATGTGTTTATGACCGTAAAAAAATATATCACCAATGGCTTGATTGGGAAAATAATACGGTTTAAGTCGGAAATGTTTAGCTGCACGGTTACCAAAAAAGAAGAAACCGAAAGTTGGCGTTCATTCCGGGAAAACGGGGGAGGCGCTGTATATGAGATAGCAGCCCACGCTATTGATTTGGTGGACTATCTTCTTGGTACTCCCGACCAGATTGTTGGAACCAGTATGAACCAAATTTATTCCAAACATGTAGAAGATATTGTTTCATCGACTTTCATATATAAAAACGGATGTTCTGGTACCTTATATGTGAATTGGTGCGACACCAGTTTCCGGAAACCTGCCAATAAGTTAGAGCTATTTGGTGAAAAAGGAAAAATATTGGCCGATCAACATGGACTGAAAGTATTTCTGAATGCTGATGATTATGGAACCGGCTATAAAAAAGGTTGGAACAGTGTTTATATTACCGACATTTTTACCCCTGTACCTTTTTATGTAAGAGGAAACGAATTTACCCGTCAACTTTATCATTTTGTAGATAGCATTTTGGGTAAAACGCAGGAAAAAGTATGTACTTTTTCGGACGGTTACCATACCCAAAAAATCATTCATGAATTATTCGAAGATGCCAAACCCCATTTAATTCCAGCTTAATATGGAAAAGATTGATCAAGTTGTTTTTGGAGATAACCAGTTTTTTGGTATCAACCACATGTCTCAGGAAAAAGCCCAGCAATTGGCAGAAAAATTTTTCCATACAGAAAATATCTTTAGGGTATATGACCTAGCTATCAAACATGGCATCGGAGCGATCATGCTAAACAGCAACGACCGCGCTGCTGAAATTTGTGATCATTTCAGAAACAACAAGAGTAAATACGGACATTTGGCATGGTATCCTTCAATTCCCTATCCCCACAAGTACGCCAATATGGTCAATGAGAAGGGGATATTCCCCGCAATAAATGATGTGCTGTTTAAAAACAATTCCGCTTTTGGGGTATTGGGCATGGTGGCCAAAGGTGGTCTTGCCGTCTTCAATAAAGATGCCATAGAATTAATGAAAATGCTCGTTGATGTGGAGGTTAAAATATTTAAAGGGTTAAATGTCAAAGTTATCTTCCTGCAAAATATTATTGTGGATCTCCTGTTAGGTTACGAAATAAAGGAAGTTTTTCATGAGTACTGCACCTATATAAGGAAGAAATACAATGCTTTACCAGGTCTTATAACCCAAAATCTCCCCCACTTAAAAGTGAAACTGGAAGAATGGGGAATCGACGAAGTGGTAATCTGCAGTTCAATCAATAAAATAGGTTATCTGATGTCGCCTGGAATCCCGTCTTACATAGATACGATTCGTGACAACGATCCTTCCGAATATCAGTTAATGGCCATGTCCACACTGGCATCAGGGGCTATTCCCGCAAAAGAAGCTTATGAATTTATCAACTCGCTGAATTTACAATCGGTCGTATTTGGCGCTTCTTTTGAAAGGAATATTCAAGAAACAGTGGGCTTAATTAAATTGGAAAATGAACCTGTTCTGCTTTCTAATTAGCATTAATAATTGCGTCTTAGTAAATGCAATTTCCTTGCTTGCTTTTAATTAGACTATCCCTCTCTTTTCAACGGGTCGAAGTTGCATCCCAGAACTATCTTTTAATACGCATTTATCAACCCTGCAATAGAAATACTGAAGAGTAATTCATTATGAAAATACTTATTACAGGCATCCATGGCTTTGTAGGTTCCAACCTAGTCAAAGCCATGAAAAAAGCACATACCCTTTACGGACTGGATTTGATTGCACCACAAAAAGATGGGGTGGTGAAAACCTATGGATGGGACGATTTGGAAAGGCAAACATTGCCCGGGATTGATGTAATTATTCATTTGGCAGGGAAAGCACATGACACAAAGAACCAAACCGAAAGACAGGAATATTTCGACATCAATACAAGGCTAACCCAAACTGTCTATGACTATTTTTTAGCTTCTTCAGCAAAGAAGTTTATCTTTTTTAGCTCGGTAAAAGCCGTAGCAGATAGCGTGGATGGAGCTATATTAACGGAAGAGGTGGCGCCAAAGCCCAAAGGCCCTTATGGGGAAAGCAAACTGGCGGCAGAACAGTATATATTAGGCAAATCTCAGGATCCGGTTTCCGGTCTTCCGTCTCCTGAAAAAAAGACCTATATCCTCCGCCCTAGTATGATCCATGGTCCCGGCAACAAAGGCAACCTGAATTTGCTTTTTAACCTGGTCAAAAAAGGTATCCCTTGGCCATTGGCAGCTTTTGAAAACAGGCGTTCGTTTACATCCATCGATAACCTGTGCTATCTAATAGAAAAATTGATTCAAAAAACAATTGCATCCGGTGTTTACAACGTCAGCGATGACGAACCGCTCTCAACCAATGAATTGGTTTATTTAATGTGTGGTGTATTGGGTTGTAAAGCCCGCTTCTTACACGTCCCTGCTTGGTTAGCAAACGGATTGGCACGGACAGGTGACAGGTTGCACCTTCCCTTAAACACGGAACGCCTACACAAACTGACGGAAAACTATGTGGTGAGCAACAGAAAGATCAAACAGGCACTGGGCATCAGCAAACTGCCGTTGAGTACCCACGATGGTTTGAAGGAAACGGTGCGGAGCTTGGGGTAAAGCAAGCGATAGGCGTCATTGCGCTCCGCTTCATTCGCAATGACGAGGACTAGAATAACTTACAGATTGCTTCGTCCTTCGTCCTCGCAATGACGACCTTGGGCTTGCCTACAAAAAACGCAAATAATCTTCAACAAATTAATTACCAAATATCAGATTTGTGCCATGATTAGACTGATTGATGTTTTGGCTTCTTTTTTTGGACTGGTACTACTGTCTCCGGTCATCCTTGTATTGTATATAGCGGGACTGTTTGACACGGGGTCGCCGATTTTTAAGCAGCAACGGGTTGGTAAAAATATGAAACCCTTTACCTTGTACAAATTCAGGACTATGAACTTGGAGGTAAAATCAGTCGCTACCCACCTTTCAAATCAGTGTGATGTGACAAAATTCGGGGCATTCCTTCGCCGGACAAAACTTGATGAACTGCCGCAGTTGCTGAATGTCTTTAAGGGGGATATGAGCCTGGTAGGGCCAAGGCCTTGTCTTTACAACCAGGAGGAACTGATCAGCGAACGCGAAAAAAGAGGGGTGTTTAATCACAAACCAGGCATTACCGGCCTGGCACAAATTAATGAAATCGATATGTCCACACCGGTCAAACTATCGGAAGTGGATGCCACCATGCTGGGAAAACTGAATCTGGGAAGCTATCTCGTTTATATTCTGGCTACAGTCACCGGGAAAGGACAGGGAGACCGGATCCGATAGAAAGCAGCCAACCCCAAAGATTTTACAAATCCTTGGTAATTTGAACAGAAGGAAGCAGCCGATCAGCTGCCAGCTTCAGGAGAAAGCGGGTATAAGGCGCAATCATAAGACTATTTTCGCGGGAACGTTTAACTTTATTCATGTAGATTTTAGCCAAAAATTATTTTATCTTTGAATTGGTTGAAAAAAGTCAGAATTATGGAAAGTAAAGTACATGAAGGTCGCAACGTGAAAAGGTTTCGTGAAATGTTGGGTATCAAGCAGGACGCACTTGCTTATGAACTTGGCGAAACCTGGAACCAACAGAAAATTTCTTTGCTGGAACAGAAAGAAACCATTGGACTGCCACTCTTGCAACAGATCTCTGATGCAATGAAAATTCCGGTAGAGGCTTTTCAAAATTTTGATGATGAACAAGCGATAAATATTATTTCAAACCGTTAACAATAGTGACAATGCAAGTGGAAATTCATTGTTCAGTTATTATCCGACTATAAATCCTATTGAGCAAATAATCAAACTTCACGAAGAGAAAATTGCCCTTTATGAGCGCATGTTGAAGGAAAAAGATGAGCTGATGGACCGGCTGGAGAAACTTCTTGATAAAAAAAAGTAGAATTTTGATGCGCTGGCCGGGTTTGTAACGGGGAAATTGCTTTTAAACTTTAAGATGATATCTTTTCTACAACGATTACTACAGTAAAACAAGGATGAAGTTTGAGAAGCGCCGTCAGGCGCCAAATATGGGTAGAAAATCCAGTTTCAGATATTATCCTGTCCCGTACGGGACAGAAACTAGTGACATAGCGGACGATGCTACCCATATCAGATTCCTACGGAACCACCGACAACATCGTAAAATGTGGTAGATATAAGTCTGCACCAACGATATAATCTGCAAGATCAGCCATCCCGGTAAGGATCATCAAATAACCACTAATTATAAAAAAAGAGCTTTGTTTACCATCGGGACCAACTTTGGTGCAAGAAGACATTGACCGGGTTGTTGAGGCTATCCGGTCCTGCGCCAGAGAGAAAGAAAAAGTGAAAGAACAGATTTTCGAAGCGTAATTCAGAGATGTTTTTATCAATTCGTCACTATACCGACTCTTAACGATAACCTTTGATCCCTCCTTCCTCTTAAATTCCGGTCCCTTCCTATACTCATGGGAGGGGCCGGAACCTTCCGGAGGCTACAGGCACAACGGTTAATGTCAATTCCCTGTCGGGGAAAGTAGTAAAAGCGGGTATGCCAGCTTTTCTTGTTCGATGTCTCTTATTTCTTGTTCATTGGTTACCCGTCGTTTTTATTTCAATAGTCGATTGTAAATAATCAAGTCGTAAATAGTCTGATTCATTGCCGATTCATCTAAACCCCTTTCATATGACCAAATCAATCCGTCACCTGTTTAAACAGTACAGTCTGCCCCGTAAGTTGGTGCTTGTCGCTGACCTGGGGATTGTTGCTGCGGGCTTTTTGCTTGCCAACATCCTGCGGTTTAACCTAGAGGTTGGCAAGGTTTCGCTGGCGCAGTTGCTGGTACAGTTGAGCTGTGTTGTTTTGCCCGCTTATTTACCTGCTCTCCTGCTGACCGGCTCTTACCGGGGCATCCTCAGGCATTCATCGATTGATGATGCCGGAAAGATCTTTTCGGCCGTTGTTATTGGCGGCGGGCTCTCTTTTTCGGCCGTGGTACTGGGCTGGCTTCTCCATG
>OBJA01001014.1_pt1 | contig 21174 bp, 13 predicted proteins | sample 1519751 | NCBI WGS metagenome assembly OBJA01 (sample SAMEA3881238, study PRJEB22517) | soil metagenome | biome: lake sediment; feature: soda lake sediment; material: sediment, water from around vicinity | place: India | collected 2013-12-23 | depth 3 m
GTCTCTATCGAAAGAAAAGGAAGGGTCGTGATACCGCGCAGTTTCCCATTCTTCTCTCCTGTTATCCTTTCACGTTGTTCCATCGTCGTGTGTGGACTCAAGACCGCCTCAGTTACACGGGTAGGCATACAGGCAAATGGTCCTATGGAGATTGCACCATGAATAGAATGGAGAAGATCCTTGAAAAATGAACCGGCAATGAGAATCGATTCACCGGTAAAACGTATATCGAAGAAATTCTTTCCATAGGAAATTGTTTCCGGAATATTAAGCAGCTCATTCGCCAGCAAGCCGGATCGTGCCAGAATTCGCTTTATTTTCCGTTCGTAACGCAGCTGCAGTACGGTTCGTGCTTTAAATTCTACAAATTCCTTCAATGAAAAACGGGCTTCATACACTCCCTCCTGCACATTGAAATCACAGTAACTCAACCACTCCAGAATCGGAGCGCGTCGCACGATTATCTCCCTGGTTGCAAGCCGATCAATAAGGTCCTGGCAGGAGAAGTAATCTCTTCTGACAAATATCTCTCCCATAAGTGACACTATCCGAGCCTGAGAGAGAGGGTAGCGGATCGGTATCTTAGCCAGGTTCTGTGCAACACGGTCCAGAAGTATAAACAACTGATTTCCATGCTCGTACTGAAATGATTCTACGATCTGTATCCATTGCATCTCAAAAACTCTCATTGCCGAATCTGGATCGTATGCCAGAACTTTCAGAGCATTTCTGATATCCTCCATACAATCTGCAACGATTATCGCCTTTAGTATATTCAGCGAATCACGCAGCCCCAGACCAGCATATCCGTTTTCATTGGTAAGGCTGAGCAGCGCTACATCGGGTATCTGGTTTTGTCGTATCAGCTTTTTCAGAAAAACATTGTACTGTGTAAATCGACAATTTCCACCACAGGTTGGCATAAAGTAGATGAGTTTTTCACCCCTGTCTGAGCGTTGATCAAGATACCGAAGGAGGCCTCCGGTAGTCAGTATAAGAGGAAGGCACTCTTTACATGATGTATTGGCACGCCCTGTCTTGAGTACCTGCTGATCGTAGACCGGGAGTGCCGAAGAACGGATGCCGGCACTGCTGAAAACTGCAGCAAACAGCTCACTGGATAATCTGCCCATCGAAGGGAAGAGTAGATGTACCGATGGCTCAGTGAACTTGACAATCGTACCATTCGAAGAAATATATCGGGACCTGTTTTTTCTGCATTGAATGGAAGCAGGAGTGAAATCCCCCCTTTCGTTGCTCAAAACATTCAGTTTTCGATATCGATCGACGATGTCCAAAAAGGCCTCGATTCGCGTGTTCACACCAGCATCGGCTGTATGGCTGTCCAGTTCAAGTGTCAGAGAGGGCTTATTGCGCATCCGCTCCCTGAAATAACCTAAAAGAAATGAGTCAGGACCGCAGCTGAAATTTGTGATATACACACCAAAAAGCTGATGATGAGACGCAGTTATAGATGCAGCCTGCAGTAGATTCTGCCCGATTGCCCAGTTTATCTCCCGTTCCGGTGCTTCCTGCTCAAATGGCAGAAAATCCCAGGGGAGTATAGTGATTCCCCTGGAAGCAAACTTTTCTGGAATCCCCAGATTCCCTTCCGGAGCAAAGGCATTATATGCTCGTCCAAACAGCACAACGACAAACCTGTTCGGATCTTTTTCTACCATCGCTAAAATCTTTCTTCCCTGCTCTTTACATTCATTATTTCGAGCCTGCAACTGCTCTACTGATGCAGCATACGCCTTTTCACTCTCCCTTTTTGTATAACCCAGTTGCTTACCAATCAAAACAAACGCATCAATCTGAGAATCAAACCCCTTCGAGAAATCAAGTATAGGTGAAAGTATGGTCGGCTTTACTTCCCCGAAGGCACTTTTTAAAAAATAGGGTTCGCTCTGAAGCAGCATGCAGGTGGATTGATGCTCCTTTCGTGGAGGTTCCGGTGAGCCTGTTGGCAATTCGATAATGGAAGGAAGAAAGATGAAATCCGGTCTTTTCGAGAGTAAATTTCTGAATCCGCCATGAGCTATCTCCCCGGGAAAACAAAACGAAGATCGTTTCTGCTTTATTCCTTCAGGATCTATACAGTCAGGAAGAATGACCTGCAAACCGAGTTTCGTAAAGAAGGCTGAGAAAAGAGGGTACAGAGAATTCGTCAGAAACGAGCTGTTGATACCGATTGTCTTGCCTCCTCTTTTACTATCGGTCGGAATTTCCCTGAAAACGATTTGCTGCCGTATCTTCACATAATTATGCTCAGATGCATTCAGCACACTTTTTGTTATCAGGTTGTAATACCGATTACAAGCACCACCAAAGGGATACTTCTTTCCATTGATCAGCAATATCGATATTTCACAACCCCGATCACAGTGCTGCGCTCCCCCTGCACAGATAAACTGTTTTCCATGGCGTACCTCCCGGTGAATCAGCTCCGGTAAATCGAACTGTTCCCGTTCGGCAAGCCCCTGTTCGATACGATGCTTTACTTCCAGAGCCACTCCGAATGCCCCCATAAGTCCAGGCTCCGGGGGTACGATGATATCGGTATCGATCAGATTTGCCATAGCCATGGGTACAGCCCTGTTGTAACAGACTCCCCCCTGCATGAAAATCCGTTTACCTGCCGGACGCTGCCCCTTGACTCTGTTGACATAGTTGGTGCAGATCGAGTACACCAGCCCGGCAATGATATTTTCACGGCAGATACCCTCATGTGAAGCTGTCCTTATATCGGAACTGATAAACGCAGCACACTGATCGTTGAAGTCGGGAGGCGCTTTCGCCTGCAAAGCTATATCCTGTATCGCATGGTACTCTATCCCCAGTGACTCCCGCGCCGCCTCTTCCAGAAATGAACCGGTTCCCGCCGAGCAGGCTTCATTCATGGCATAATCTGATGGCACACCGTTAGTCAAAAACGTGTACTTGGCATCCTGGCCACCAATCTCGAAAATCGTATCGACATCCGGGTCAAAGAATGCTGCAGCTGTTGCATGAGCAATGATCTCGTTAATGACCTGTTTTGTGCCGGCGTGCAACCCTGCTATCTGGCGACCAGAACCAGTGGTACCCAGACCAACGATCTTTACGCCATCAGGAAGTTGCTCCCGGATCTCCTGGTAACATTCCTGTGATGCCCGTACCGGGTTACCATTTGTCCTTAGATACGTCTGAGCGACAACCGCAGTGTCATGCAACCGCAAAGCAACCGCCTTCGTTGTGGTCGACCCGACATCAAGACCCATAACGAGTTCATCACCCGAGAGTGCTTTGCAGGAGGCCATCACTTTGAATGTGACCCGGCTACCTGCATCTGAGAGCGCAGGGAGTGAACGGAAAGAAATCTGAGTGGGTTTAAACAGATCTGCCGAATCGTTAAACACCGATTTATTCACAAATGCATACCATGCTGCACCAATTGCTTCAAACTCAACTGCATGCACTGGTGTAAACAATTCCGGCACTCGTTTTTTTAGCATACAGTTGATAACACTGTTCTGCGTGACACCACCAACCGCTATCACCCGCTTTCCGGGAGACTTTTCCAACAAATCAAGTACCTTTTCGGCAATCATTCCGCAGAGCCCAGCACTCACCCGTCCAGCTGGCACACCCTTGTTAAGAGCATGCGTGCAATCACTCTTGCAAAATACCGAACAGCGCCCAGAAACCCTGTATGGCTCTGAACCTGTGGCACATGCCACAGCCTCAGAAACAGAAAGATTCATACGCCGAATCTGCTGAAGAAAAAATTCACCTGTTCCGGATGCACACTTGTTTCCGGTTTCAACAGAACCGATATTGAGATGCTTGTCGAGGGTATACATGATGAAATTTTCTGCCCCCAGACTTACTACTGCATCGTAGCATCCCTCCAAAAGACCCGCCTTGCGCAGAAACTGCAAACCCGCTTCAACAGCTTCCGGCTCTGTTATCGAGGGAAGTAATACCATATTCTTCAGTTTTCTTCCGGTTACAGTGCAGTAGTCAACTTCAAGGGGCCGCACCTCATCAATTACCGATAGAAATGCTTTCCGGGGATTGGATTCATGACTCTTTACGATGGAGTGTTCCACTCGCAGAATCGAGTTCTTCACCGATATGATAACAGCTTTGATTGATGATGCTCCAAGACAAATTCCCAGCGATCTCATTTTGAAAATTCACTCCTTGGAAAAAGGGGTTATATCGACAAACTTGCCGAAGAATGTACAAAAGTTAAAAAGAAATCGCAAATTTAATGCCGAAAAATGGAACATCACGGTGGGTCAGAAAATGAAACACCGAAAATCAATCGGCGATACAGACTGAGACCTTTTGAAGTAGCTGTTTTCGAAGCGGTTCTGATTCATTGTGCAGGTGATGGCGGGCGTTCCCGATGAGATGGACACTGCAACCGGGAATACGTTCCTGAAGAAATGCCGTATTATACCTCCAAGCTACAACAGAATCACTGGTACCCTGAATGATGGTTACCGGGTGAGGATACTCCCCCCTCTTTTCCATTTTTCTATTCCAGGCAAGAAGTGCATCAAACCACAAAGACGGAAATCTGCGGTACTGAAGAGGGTCATTACGTATAAAGCGAATAAACTCACGATCTGAGGAGACTAAAGGAAAGAAGCGTGGAAGAAGAAGACTCCTCTTTTGAAGTACTCTGCTGGCAAGGTTGGCAAGAGACCAGAATACCGGTCGCACCAGAGGTGCAAGGAAGACTATTTTTGCAATATTAGAAGAGAGCGAAGGTATCTGATATAACAGCTCTAAACATGCAGAGCACCCCGTACTGTGAGAGATCAGGTGCAATGGTGTACTCAGGTGCTCTTTGCAAAATCCAAGAACGGCTTGTAGGGTCGCTCCATAGATCTGAAAATCCTCAATAGAGGCTCGTTCACCGGAGGATAGCCCATGTCCAGGCAAATCAACCGTAACAACTGTGTACTGTTTTTTAAGGCACAGATCGATCAAATGCTTGAAGTAGGCGCCATGATCATAATACCCGTGAACCATCACTACCGTACCTGCACCGGTTGATGCTCCTGTAAATATCTGTGCAACGACGGTGTATCTTTTTACCGCAACGGTACCAATGACATGAGTCGTATCGGGAAAGGCAAGACCGTAATAACCGGTATAAGCCGCAGTAAAACGAGGAAGAGTATTACCGGACAAGGACAGCAGTGGCGGAAATAACCGAAAGGCTGGCTGCACGTATTTCACGGCAACGCCTCCACTCAGGATATGAGGAAAAAGTAGAGTATCTTCTGCGCCTCAGAAATCACTGCTTTTGAGAGCTTAGCAGATTTCCACCAGTTTCTAACCGTCCGATCTGACCACTGATAGCGGTCCATAGGAACAGGAAGATACATGAAACGGTAGTTACCTTCCTTGTGGTATTTCTTCACCATCAGCTGTATTCTTCGCATATGATAGGGACTTGAGACAAGACCGACATTGATAACCTGACCCGAAGAGGATAGGGATACGCAGGGAACAAATTCAGGACCGCCCGCCCCTAACATCCGAATAAGAGTCCGTATCTCCGCCCGTGTATTTCTGCACGTATCGACCACAGCCACCCTGGACATGTCATAATTGCTCTTCCGCAACAACCGGGCATGACCATTTTGGTAATCGCTCAGTATCCAGCGAGCCTCTGGAAAGATCATGGCCAGCTCTTTTGAATAGGTCACCCGCGCGCCATCACCAGCAAACGTAAAGATTATATCAAGACGCTCCGGAACCGGATCAGAAACGATCAACCAGGATCCAAAATTCAAAAACACGGCTACAGAGATGATCACAACGGTGACAGTCAAGGCGGATACAATCACAGGTATGATTATCTTTTTTTTCATCTGTATCATCTACTCTCAGCCTCTTTTAGCTACCTGAAATCTGTACATTCCTCAGGACACTGCAAATCCAGACTATATTTTCGGAGTACGAATCTACAAACACGTTTATGCATGCCGACAGCATTTTAATCCATATTCCTGGATTAAAACTACGCCAGGGTAAGGTGAAGCGCATGGATCAGGAGCGTTCAGGAAGTGCCCCGTAGATATGCCTGTATTCTTCAATTTTCTGAAGAATAGCATTATCCAGCACTACTTTTCCATCAATTTCCCTGTTATGAAGATAATCGATGATCTCTGCAAGGGTCACTATAGCAAAGGTCTTTATTCCAAACTCATTACGGAGTTCAGAAAGTGCAGTCTGATCACCTTTCCCCTTTTCCATCCTGTCAACAGAGACCACTAAACCGCAGACATCAACACCAGCCGCAGCTCTCAACATAGGGATAGATTCCCTCACCGATGTTCCGGCTGTAGTGACATCTTCTATAATAACAACCCGCTCCCGCTCCCGAAGTTTATGGCCAATAAGATTGCCCCCTTCACCATGATCCTTCGCTTCCTTGCGATTAAAGCAGAAACTAATGCTCTTTTCAAATCTGGTCGAAAGTACTATTGCGGTGGCTGTAGCTAAAGGAATTCCCTTATAAGCCGGTCCAAACAGTACATCGAAGCCCTCCGGCATGTTACGTAAGAGCGCTTCCGCGTAGTATTCACCAAGTTTGGCCAGTTGCAAACCGGTATCGTAGTTACCGGTATTGATAAAGAACGGTGTAGACCGCCCGCTTTTGGTCACAAAGTCACCAAAGGTGAGCACATTGCTGCGCACCATGAACTCGATAAATCCTTTTTTGTACTCTTCCATCACTTTCATCCATAAAATCTGATTTTATATATCACAGTTCAACCTTCAACCCATCATAGGAAAAACTCATCCAGGGCTTAAGGCACTCAGAGTCGATCACATAATGTATATCATGGCACATGTGAATAAAATAGCAGTGCCGGGGAGCGATTCGCTCTGCCAGCTTCATACTCTGGGGAAGAATCAGGTGAGTAGCATGCTCCCGTTCACGACGAAGGCAGTTTAGAATCAAAATCTCTACTCCCTGTACTTTCTCCAGTTGTTCATCAGTAATCTCTTTCATATCCGGGATATACGCCAGCTCTCCGATACGATAACCATAGCACCCCCTGGTCGCTCCATGACTAACCAGAACCGGTGTGACTTCCAGCCCAAAAAGAGTAACAGGTGCATTGATTTCAGTTGTCAGGAGACGGGGAATACCGCCTCCCACGAAGGTTTCAGGATCAAAGATGTAATCATAGGCCTTGCGGATTGCGCCGATACTTTCTGCCGATCCCAGCAGAGGAAGCGGAGCATTGACTGTATAGGAACGAATATCGGGAATCCCTCCAATATGGTCGGAATGCCTATGGGTAATCAAAACAGCGTCAAGCCTGTCAATCTGTTCCCGAAGTGCCTGCTGTCTGAAATCAGCCGATACGTCGATAAGTACATTTTTTCCATTGTATTCAAGAAAAACAGAGGAACGGGTTCTGGCGTGCTTAGGATCAAAAGCAGCTTCTCTGCAGACATTTTTTGGACACCGGGAGTAGTGAGTGATCATGCAATCCAGTGATGGGACCCCATGTGAGGTGCCTGTCCCAAGGAAAGTTATATTCATGCTGTTGTGCCCATTTTGGGTCCCCCAAGGATTTACTATTCCCTTCTGGTCCAGTCGATATCCGGATTTTTCAGAAAAGCTCCAAGCTCCTCCCAGACTCTCGGACTGGTCATGAGATCGTCATGTTCGATTCCCTTCAGAAGCACCCACTTTTTAAGCTGAGGGCATGATTCTGCGATTGTCTTGCCCTGTATAAAAGGAACTTTGCGATCATACTCTCCATGAATAATCAAAGTTGGAATCTCCAATGAGGGAGCGATTGCAAGCAGGTTGTAATGATCATGCGGGAGTAATTTAACAAGCCATTTGGGGTATCGGTGTGCAGCAACAGAGTCCAGCGAAATCCAGGGGCTAAAAAGTGCAATACCTTTCAGATCAGCAAGGTTCTTTGACGCAACCCTGGCTGCAATCGATGCTCCCATGGACCAGCCTGCAATGTATTTTGGGTTATTTCTGAAATTCCTGGCAACCCAGGAAAAAGCCGAATTTGCTGATTGAACCAGTGCTGCCTCGTTTGGCTTCCCCGAGCTGTTACCATAACCCGGATAATCAATGACCAGTACATGAATGCGCAGACGAGCAAAGTCGCCAAAAATGCGAGTACGGAGCATGGTCTGAAGGTTCTCTTTGTTGCCGTGCAAATAGAGCAGCACAGGAGTAGAGTCGCTTTTTGGTTCTGTTTCAAAAAACCACCCCGTGATCTTATCACCATGGCTGCTCGTAAAAACGACCTCCTCAAGTGGTACCGGCGGAGGTGAGACTACTTCTACCCGGGGAACTGGGTAGGTAGTCCTTTTTACAAGAATACAGCCACTGAATAAAGGCACAACAATGAATAGTAAAAAAGATGGTAATCGCATCGCCCGGCTTCAAACAGCTTTGATACTGCTGATAATTGGAAGTTTCCAAAGGTGTTGAGCAGGAAGCACAAGGGAGAGAACACAGGTGTTATCCCTCTTCTGATTCCTGCTCCTTTTTTGGAAAATACGATTTAATGAGGCGATAGGCAAAGAAGTACACAAATGAATGCACCGAATAGAAAACGGAGCCCTTCAGGGCTCCGTTTTTCCAGATACTGTGCCGTGCGTTTTAGTTTTCAATAAGCAAAGCTGATCTGCTTTGTTTCTATAATAATACCATTCACTTCGAACTGAATTGTCCAGGGGCCTGAGCCACCAAAGAAGTACTTGTTCCAATCCCAGATCTCCATTGTGTGATCTCCGGCTGCTCCGGACAAACCCCAGGGAATTCTATCCCATTCCCTTTGCAGCAGAGCACGGATCACTACACCATCCATCGATGCAGGAACCTGGTAAGAGAGAGTAACTGGATTGTTTGCCGGAACAGGAGCTGTATTGATGGTAAATGTCAGATTTGATCCTGGTCCGTTCACCATAATTATCACGAAATCATTTGCAACGCCCCCCTCATTGTCGGTGACCCGCAACTCAACTGTATGCATTCCCTGCTGGAATAGAACCGGAGCAGTTACACCCGTTGCAAGCAGTGCTCCGTTACGATACCACTCATAAGAAACAATCGTTCCATCCGGATCGTAACTTCCGGAACCATTAAGCACGACCGTTTCACCGTCATTTTCTGCATCCGTTACAATCACATCGGCTCCCGCATTGGCAACCGGTTCCAGGTTGGTCGATGGTGGTATTCCTGAGATCAAACTGTTATTAGCTGCGAAGACGCAGATCCGGTTATTTTCTGCAAACGTGCGGGAGAGATTATTGGAATAATCGTTGGTGGCATTATAGGGAGACCAATCTGTGTAGTGAATACCGACCACCGATCCGGAATTATCCGGAAGCACCTGACCGGCACGAAGGGTTGCTCCGGTGTAATCGTAAACGATCTTGTAGTAGCCATACCCCAGATTAACAAGATTCACAGTGGAACCGGGTGCATAATAGATTTCGGCGATTGGAGATTTACCGATTTCACAGCGGAAATAGTACTCTACCTTGAAATCGGATAAATCAACCTGACCATCATTCCTGAGATAGATTCTTGGGTTTGATGCAGAAGGATTATCCATCGCTTCATCATACATATACACTCGCACCGAGTACATCTGCTGTTCTGAAACGTGAATGGTAAAGCTCTGTGTTACACTGGAATTGGCAGTACGTGCAGTCAGGACAATGGGGAAATCTCCAGCCTCATCAGGAATGCCGCTAAGCTGGGCTGTACCATCACCGTTGTCTGTGAGAGTCAGCCAATCTGCACTCTGAGTGGCCTCGATGGTTATTGGATCGCCATTGGGATCGGTAACCTGAATATTATAAGTATACTGTTGTCCAAGATCGACACTGAGGAGTGGATCGGAAACGAATTCCGGTGCATCATCATAACGCATTCTTACCAATTGATCGAGTCCGATTAAATAGTGAGGCATTTTAAAATAGAGTCCATGAGACGTGGACGTAAGCGAATGTCGTCGGTTGGGGGTGCCCAGATTCAGGACTAGTTCAGTTCCAGCAGCAGTTCCATCTGTACGGAAGAGGTTGTCTGACAAGACGAGGTTTTCATTACACGATCCAGGCTCACACCAGACCAGATCTTCGACCTGAAGGCAGACAAAATAGAGATACCCGTCTTCATGTACCCTGAGCTCTCTGGGGCGGCTACCCTGATTCGGAAGCAAAGGTTCATCCAGAAGATCGATTACCATTTCTGTACTGACATCGGTTCCGCGGGTCCTCCATAATTCTATATTATCTGTGCTGCTCTGTGCCGAAAAGTAGATCGCGCCATTGTACGCCACCATATTACCGATATAGCTGTAATCGGGGCCGGGGTTGATATCCTTTACCAGTCGGGTGCCCGACTCTGTGCCATCAGTGACCCAGAGTTCCTTTCCATGCACACCGTCGTGAGCGACAAAATAGAGATGGTCGTTAAGGACGCACATATCCGGATGGTAATGGAACGGATTTTCATTATCATCGAATGCATCACCGTTGGGATTAATATCCTTAACCATGCGTGTCCCTGCTTCCGTACCATCGGTTCTCCAGAGCTCGTATCCGTGAACTCCATCATTTGCCAGAAAGTAATACGACCCGTTATAGAAGGTAGGCTTATACTCATGACGCAAGCAGTAATATACCCACACTCCCCAGTTTACTACATCATAAGGAACACCGTTTCCTAAACCAGGATTCATATCTTTTACCATATGGGTACCCTGTTCGGTCCCATCAGATACGCATAACTCCCAGCCATGATTATAGACCTTGGCGAAAAAATAGAGTTTATCGTTCATGGAGAACATGCATCCAGGGTAGGAAGACTCCGCTCCCGGATAGAGATCCTTTACCTCTCGAGCTTGCCCGCCGATTGGATACACCCATAACTCCCAACCGACTCCATGAATATAGCGTCTGAAGAAGACGTTGTTCCCTACCGGATAGATCGAAGAAACGACTCCACCAGTAAGCTTCTGAGTTCCTTCAGGAGTCAGATCAGTTACCCAGAGCATGTTCCACTGTCCTGGCTGCCCTTCCGACACATCGTTGTATTCGAAAAATGTCAGATTACCTGCACGAGCCCAGTCCATAGGACCTTCAGTTCCGGCAATTGCCGGCTTCAACAGGACCATCGGGCCACCATTTTCGATGATATGGAACTCCGGGCGACCACCGATGGGCGCGTAGTTTATATAGAGAACAGATTCGATACTCTGGATCGAATCGACTCTGCCGAGTTCGTTTACTGTTTCGAAGACGATATCGGCCTTCGTAAAAGACAACCCAGCACAACAACACAGAAGCAACATCGTGCGCTTCATAAGTAACCCCTTTCCAGACAAATGAATAGGTGAAAGTGACAGGTGAAATATATCATTTCAGGCCTTTGTCAAAAGAGTGAGTAAAATATATCTGGCTATTAGAGAAGCATATTTTTTTACTTATAAATATCAGCGGCAAATACTTTACCGGGAGTGGGGTTACTCCTGATTCAGGTGAGCATGTAAAACAGGTGATCAAAATGTGTATCTCCTGCAATGGGATACCCGACAATGAAAATCAATTATACCACCTACGAACTGATTTGACAATAGTTTATCTGTTTTTTTCAATTTTTTCCGAAGGAGTTCCATACTGGGTACCGTACCACAGATCAGAAACCATCGTGATACTACCATTGTATCAACGAAGTATATCCTCCAGTAACACTCCATGCACCATCAGATCATCCAGTTCGATTCGTACCGTGTCTCCATGACTATTGCAGGAAACTGACACTTCAAACTCGATTCGACATATACTGGTTGTAACATCTTTCCATTGATATCCATCACGAAAAGGAGCACTGTAATCAGGCAACTTCAGGGAATCTGCCGGAATATCGTACCAGACCCACGAAGAATCCAGTTGTATAAAGGTTCCAAACTGCGATTCTCCTTCTTCATATCGTGAATCAATCAAGGCACCTTCAATACTGATGCGAACCGATCCGCTTCCACGCGCCCGGAATGTGACTTTCTCCAGAGTACTAAAGTCTGAATTACATGCAGGATCGATTATATAACCAAAACCCGCATAGGGAAATTCTCTATACCCAAGGACAACTGTACACCTGAGAGTCTGGTCAGGTGAACCGATACCCCCGTATTCCATATGCATTGTTGAATAACAGCAGGTGGTGTCCTGATCGATAAAGGTGTACCACCCCCCCCCATTTATCATCCCGAGAAAAGGCTGTGCATTACTGAAATCATCAATGAGCAGAGTACCTGGTTGAGGTAAAAGCGTAAGACCGGATAATGATTGTCCCTGCAGCACTGAGATTACACCAGCCCCAGCTATCCGTTTCACACTCCCTACTGCATATTTTGCAAGCACATAGTATTTACCCTCCGGAATCTTATCAAGAAAAAATGTATTGTCATCTCCAACCAGCGCCCTGAAACTGGTACCATACATAAGCACCGTATCAGGCTCCATCTTTTCATGTGCGATTGTCCCGGCAATGGTTGCATATCTCCCCAGTGATAATACCGGAACTGCACCATCACCAGTTTGACGGAAGTCCGGTACGAGAAGTCCCTCAAACATCCCCAGTATCTCGAGGTTGTATTCAGTTGCAGTGAGATTCTCAAACAGAAAAACACCGGCACTATCTGTCAACGTGCTGTCGATAGCGACATTTACATTATCTTGAATACGGTCCCACCACCCCCTTTTGTCAATAAGTCGAACCCTGACTCCTGACGCCACCGTACCATCAGAATAAACCACCGAAGCACAGATCCGCCCTTCTCCTTCAACTCCGCCGCCGCCTGAAAAAGTCGTACTCTGACACGAGAGATAAACGGTTGACACGCAGATAATGATAACTCTCGCGATGTTCAGTTTCACCACAGTTATTCCCCCTTTGACTTTTCAATTTTCGAAAGAGGAAATGCATTGAAACTTACGTGATAAACCCGTTCAGGATTCTCATCCTGAGAAGCAAGGTGAAGAATTCTACGCCTGAATACACGTATCTCCTCCTGAATCTGCAGAAACGTCTCCTGCGAAATGGAAACCGTTGCAAATGAGATATTCCGTTCAGAACGTGGTACGGAGTGTAGTGCATCCTTGGCAAGATCAAGAGTGCGGCCAATAAAATGACTGACCGCAGCAGTAGGTACATCATACCCGGTTGTAAGCAGCGATTCCGATCGTTCCCATTCTTCATACTCATTTTTCCGTATAAGGCCAAGCCTGGAAAGCGTCTCAACCGCTTTTCGGGCCTCTTCAGGAGTAATCACTGGTTGAAGCATTCTTGCAAGCTCTCGATAGTCGCCCTTGAACCGATTCATCGAGATAATCTCCCGTATTACCACATAATACCACTTTTCGAACAGTTCGTACCGGCCTGCATCGATTGTTCCAGCACGAAACTCCTGAAAAGAGATCATCTTCTGAAAATAACGCCTCTTTTCCTCATGCTTTTTTGCCTGAGAGAAAAGCACCAAGGTCTGAAAATACTCGGCTTCTTTTTTTCTAAGTTTCAATACTGAAACAAACGCGTCCAGATATTTCAAAGACAGGTTCACTTTTCCGGACATAATGAGATTGAGGTGCCCGGCAGATTTAAATCCCGTTCTTGAAGCCAGAAACCGGAAAGAATAGGCTTTGTTCTCTCTTTTCTTTGCTAAAAGCCAATCACGAAGATAATTGCGATAGTCAGTATACCTGAAAATATCCATATTCTCTTATTCTTAGTCTGATTTAAAAAACAACTAATAAAAATTGAACTAGCCGGTATCGCGTAAGGGTAAGTACCGTTTTAAATTTAAAACAGTATCTGCTCATTACTGGTTGATTTTAAACGATTACCACACATAGTATAATTATTGCTACCAGAAGAAAGTTAAAACATCTAAACCACATTCAGAATTTGTGTTCTAAGAATAGGAACTATCCTTCAAACCAGTTTTGAGCCTCAGTACCACAAATAATTTGGAGTTATACGATGAAACTTGCAATCAGCACATGTCTTCTTGGTGAACCAGTGCGGTATGATGGGGGACATAAACTTGACACCTATCTTCGGGATACCCTCGGGCAATTTGTAAAATGGGTACCAGTCTGTCCGGAAGTGGAGTGCGGAATGCCCATTCCCCGCAAAGCGATGCACCTGAAGAAAATCGGACAATCAATACGACTTGTCACAACTGCCGGAAATAAAGATCTTACTGAAATGCTCACGTCATGGACACATACCCGTATCGCAGAACTGATACACCTCGATCTGCGGGGCTTTGTCTTTAAAAGCAAATCACCCAGCTGTGGTACCGAAAAAGTCTCCCTTTATACCCAAGATTCCATTCACCCGCAAAAAACCGGCACCGGATTGTTCTTTTCTGCATTTGTTCACAAACTTCCCCTTATACCCTGTATCGATGAAGGAAAGCTGCACGATCCACGTCTCCGCAGTTCCTTTCTGGATCAAATATTCACATACGATAGATGGAGGGACTACATGATCACTGATGGAACTCTGGCAGGACTCATAGCCTTCCATCAACAGCACAAGTATCTGATCATGGCACACAGCCCGCAACTGCTCAAGAAACTAGGCCACCTCGTAGCAACCCCAAGCGCCTCCCCAGAATTGCATACCACATACCTATCAGTGCTTATGGAGGCTCTCAGAAGTATTCCATCAAAAGCAAAACAGATTAACGTTCTGCAACACTGTATCGGCTACTTCAAACACCAATTAACCCCTGAAGACAAAATGGAATTTCTGGAAGCCCTTGACCACTACAGCAAAGGCGTTCTGCCACATTCTGTTCCCCTCTCATTACTGAACCACTATGTCCGCATTTACAATCAAGCCTATTTGAAGGGCCAGCTTTATCTTAACCCCTATCCAGTTGAACTGCAGGTAGAGCACCCCTGAATAGATCATTAACGGGCCTTTTTCGCCAGTACAGGCTTGATAACAGCAACCAGCTTGTCAGAAATCTTCTTATGTGCTGCAATGTTTGGGTGCCAGTCGCAACCACGCTCGTGAAGCGGGATCGGATCGTAGGCAACATGATGAATACGCACTCCACGAGATTTCTCCTCCTCTACCAGTTTTCTCACCAGTGTCCGCACCGGTTCTTTATCGGAAGTAAGGCAGACAATATCCACCCCCGGATACTTCTCGAATACCATCTGCAGAAATGCCCAGTATGTATTAATAAAAAGCCACCTGGGTGGATTCGGCCGGGTGGAGAAGTCATTGATCCCCAGACTGATAACAACCACATCGGGAATCCACTTTTCATGATCCCAATCAGACTTGGCCTGATTTCGCAGGGTACGGGAATAGTATTCGGGGAAAGCTCGAAACGAAGTGATAAAGGGTGAGCCCCAGTTGCGAACCAACCCCTTACCGGTGATCGCAAGAATAGCATATTCAGCATCAAGTGCACGTGCGGTGACCGGACCAAAAGAGTAATAGCAGTTTGAAGAATCTGAGACCTGCTCACAGCGAAGCGAACCGGATTCATTTCCGAACCCATTTACCGATGACGCGCCAAGGAACTCGATTCTAAAGGGAGGTGGCGGTGGCAATGGACACAGAGTCCTCCCGGTATCTACATACAATCCCTTGAATTCAATAATGGCATCCTTCCGCTCAAACCGCTTTGAAATCAGAAGAGAATGCACAGTGTCGGATAACCCGGTTACCAGATCATAGATTCTGGGTTCTGCCGAATCGGTCCGCAACACACGTCTCAGTTCACCATCTACAAAGATATTGAACGATTCACCCACCCCATGCATCTCAACAGCGCATGAAGTACCCTCAAATAGCGCCTCGATAAGAATTCCCGGCCAATCAAAGCGGGGTATTTCCGGGTTGCTGCGATCTACTCGGCCCATAAGCCTGATCGATGCATGACTGGGTGAAAAGAAACTTCTGGGTTGTGAGAAAACGGTAAAAACAATTCCAAGTAACAGAAAAGAAAATGCTGATCGGAAACGCAAAAAGATCCCCTGAAAAAGTACCTCCATCGCCTTTTAAAAAGTATAGTTTCCTGATGGTGCATCATTCAAGAGCTGGCAGACAAGTCTGAAAATTTATATGCGGTACTGATCGACGTCGATATCCAGCTCTTCAATCTTTTTAATGAGCCATTTCCGGTCGATCTCAAGGATTTTCCCGGCAAGTGATACGTTTCCCCTGGTTTTAGCCAGTGCATGTATGATAGCCTGGCGCTCTGCATCTGTGCGCGCATCGCGAAGAGTAATCACCGATTCAGATAATGCGGCACCCCCAAGCACCTTCGATGAGCCCAGAATGATATTCTCCGGATCTATCCTGGAACCATCAGAGAGAAGAATCGCTTTCTGAATAACATTTTCAAGCTCCCGTATATTACCTGGCCAGCAATAAGTTATAAGTTCGTTTCTACTTGCTACTGAAAGTGATTTCTGGGGAAGCCCAAACTGTTGGCAATACTTTTTCACGAAATAGTCGGCAAGCAGACTAATATCAGGCCCCCGCTCCCGCAATGCAGGCAACTGAATAGTCAAGACATTCAACCGGAAATAGAGATCCTGACGAAATCGCCCTTCACTAACCTCTTTTTCCAGTTTTTTGTTTGTTGCTGCAACGATCCGAACATTGACTCTGATCGCCTCTGTCCCCCCGACCCGGATAACCTCCGATTCCTGCAGTACCCGTAGTAATTTTACCTGCAACGGCAGGGGCAACTCTCCTGCTTCATCCAGGAAAACAGTCCCTCCCTCCGCAGATTCAAATAATCCAATCTTCCGCTGAACAGCTCCAGTAAAGGCTCCCTTTTCATGGCCGAAAAGTTCTGACTCTATCAAATTTTCAGGTATGGCACCACAGTTTATGGCTTTAAAGGGCTTTTCTGAGCGCATCGACTTTTCATGAACAAAGCGGGCCATGAGTTCTTTACCGGTACCGGTTTCACCTAAAATCAATACCGGTGAATCGGTTCTGGCAAGGCGTGAGGCAAGTTGCATGAGATTTGCCATTATTTCGCTCTGAAACAGTATACCACCTGAGGGAGTAAGACTGTTTGCCTGAAGCCGTGCAATGGTTTCTTTCTGACGCTTCCGTTCCTGATAACTAACCAGCAGTTCCGATACTAACGGAATCAAGGCATCACAAAAGGCCTTGTCCTCTTCAGTAAACGGTTCACTGCTTTTGATCCGATCAAGATAGAGATAACCAAGAATTGATTTTTGATATACAAGAGGCGCACAAAGCACTGATGCTACAAGGTTTTTCTGAAGCGAACTGATTGATTCATCAACATGTTCCCACTCATCATTACTCATCAGTATAGTTTCTGACGCATCCTGTGCCCAGTCGATTGCACGGTTTGAAAATCGGTCTAGTCCGGCAGATGAAGGATACCGCACCAGCGTCTTCCGTTCACCTGAAAGAGGGTCCTCATCAACCAGCCGTGATGCATCACAGCGCATCAACCGTGCAATACTCATGACCAGATCTGAACAAATATCCTCATCCCGATTACGAAGCAGGGTGACTATGACCTTTATAAGTTCATGTAGCGGAGAATCGGTGGAGTTGGAACTGGCCGGAGCTGAATCGTGTTCAGCGTAGTCGAAGGTGTGTTTTCCAAATCGCAGCGTATCGCCATGAACCAGTAGCCGGCTGTTCCGTACAATTGTCGCATTTACCTCAACGCGCAACTCTGTACTCAGTGACTGCAGAACGTAATTACCCCCGGTAAACAGAAGATGAGCAGCCAGTGGAGGAACAGATGAATCATTAAGATGAATGTGACAATCACGAGATGAGCCGATGGTAACGATTCTCCCTGAAAGCGGTAGTGTCGCTCCGGTCTTCTGATTGCACAACCTTGGTGCACTGCTCATGATTCTCCAGAACCTCTCTTTGTGACAGTTACATGCTTTATCTGAAATGGCAGCACAGACACCCTTTCAAACCAGTACACGTTTCCGGCCGTGTCAAGCCATGTTAAAAGGTGTGTTCCAGGCATCAAATCGATTCTGAAAAAACCATTGTCAGCATGACTCATGAGGCTGTTATTAACCAAAAGCTTCCCTTGCACTGGTCCGGCCTTCACAACCACTCGTCCTTTTAGAGAGCTTATGCTCAGCGTATCCTCTTTGAGTGGACAGTGTCCGGAGGAAACGTTCTGCTGATCTCGTGCAAGTAAAAGAAGTCGCTCCTGTTTTCTAACCAGTTTTCCGCTCACCTGATATTCACTGCTTCTTCTGCCAACCAGAAAGGCACTTACAAGAGCAACGATTAATAATGAAGCCAGAATCAGATACTTACGCACAGATCGTTTTCTCAACGAACCATTCTGAGAAAATCGACTCATCAGCTGAATAGCGTCTGCATTATTCGCATTCTCTTCGATACTCTCAACCAGTAACCAATAGGCTTCCTCATGCCTCCCGGCAAACAGCAACTCCTTTGAAGCAAGCAGCAGTTTTGCCGAAAGCATATCAGAGCAGATGTTACCGGCAATACCACTCCATGATACCGATCGGGGAGCGGTGATTGACTCCTGAGCTTTCCAGAGTGCCAGAAGTTCGAGTCCTGAAGAGGGTCGCTTCTCAGGATTTTCATTCATTAGTTGTTCTGTAAAGCTAACCACTGGTGTACCAGAGAGAATCTGGAGCAGGATTTTCCCCGCTGAGAAAACATCGGCCCGCATAAGATCAACCGTTCCCCCAAAACGCCAGAGCTCCGGGGCCATATATGCCGGAGTCCCTTTTGCCACTCCCGCAATGGATTGGTGAATGTCATGTACACTCTTTGCGAACCCGAAATCGACCAGGTGTATGCCATTTTCCGGAGAAATGATAATATTTGCCGGTTTCAAGTCACGATGTGCGAAATTTAGTGTGTGCAAATTGGCAAGTGATGCAATAAACCCGTGTGCAAGAAAATAACGTTCCTCTTCTGATAGTGGTGTATCCAGTACCGAAAGCAGCGGAATTCCCCTGATCCATTGCATTATGATACAAACATTGCAGTGCCACTCAAATGCATCATATATCTGAGGAATACAATCTGCTTTGATCTGTGCCTGCGTCCTGGCTTCCCGCAACAGGTCTCTACGTTTTTTGCGATCACGTTCATGGATGAACTTGACAGCAACCCACCGGTCAAGAGCATGCTGCCGGACCCGGTACACCGATGCGAATGATCCTTCACCGATGCGCAACGGGTGAGAGAAACCTTTAGGTAACCGGGGTATCATTTCTTATGCTCCGCCTGAGTGGCATGTTCACGTTTCTGTTTTTCTGCTCTGGCAAACCAATACAGCAGCTCCTCATCGTGAGGCGCCCGTCTCAAAGCAGCAAGCCACCGCTGATGTGCAGATTCGAATTGTCCTGTGCTCCAGTCGATCATCCCGAGATTGAACAGTGACGAGGGATTCAATGTGTCAAGATGGATTGCACGGGTGAAAATAGCTTTGGACTGTTCCACCTTACCCATGCGGAAATAGAGGATACCTGCCAGATTGAGCAACTCTGCATTGTGAGGTGTATATTCTATGGCTCGGGTCAATGCCTCCAGAGCACCCAGTGTATCGGAGCGCCTGAGGAGGCCCTGGGTCCGTTCCGTCCATGCTTCTGACAATAAACCATCCGTCTCTCGTGAAGCGCCCAGAGATCGTGCCACTTCAAAGTGCATCAGCGCCCTTCGCCAGGATAATGTGTCCCATTGCATATCCACAGAACGCTGCAGTAACGCTTTTCCCATACCCAGACGCGCTACCGGATGTGCAGGATTCCTGTCAAGAACATGTTCGAAACACCTATACGCCCGCTCATAATCTCCAAGCTCAAGGCAAAGCGCACCCCGTTCCATATCTGATCGTGTACAGGATTGCTGCAGAATTATACACACCACTAAAAGGATACTCTTTTTCATTAAGATCTCTTGAGAAAGGCTGGATCAAACCTGAAGAGTGTCCAGAGCCCGATATTCCACGACCACACAGGAATAGTCACCGGCACATCATCAGTTAAATTCGAGTAATTTCTGGTGCAGGAACCCGAAACGTTCACTGTTACCCAGGTTCGGAATTCCTTCTTTAAATAAACATTCATCGTCAGGGTATTATCAATTCTCTTCTTTGATTTCACCTCTATTGGCACAGAATCCAGGGCTAACGTATCTGCCTGAAGCATGATTCTGGTGATCCAGTACTGCTTTCCGTCACTTTTATTAAAAGCCTGAATACGATGTAAACTGAAATTTTCCTCATAGAGATAATCCAGCCAGATATAATCTCCGATAAAACGGGTTACACCATAGCTTGCCCCGATTCCCGCAGTCATCCCCCAGTTAAGAGGCCTCCGGTACTGAAGATGTGCATTTAGATTTATAAAACTCTGCGGAATAACGCTGACTGTCCGCTCAACACTCTTAATGACATCACTACTGATTAGATCCCAAATTGTGTGCGGTGTTGCAATGGAATCAGTAAAAAGTGAATCGGTATACAACGTAAAATCGGTATCAGTTCTGCTATCAACATACAGTGCCTGGGTAAAAAGCTGCCGTCGCAGTTCGGATTTTGACATACCAGATAAATTCACAACAGTACTGACATGGTGTGTTTTAAAGATCGGAAAGTCCAGTATCGTCAAGAGGTGATAGTAATGTGATTCCCCACTGGTCTGCCCCGAGTAAGTTGCCTCGGTAAAAGAAACCATGTCTTTCACCGAAAAGCTGTTTCGCATGGAGAATTGGTTGAAAAACAGATAATCACCAAGGTAATCTTTTTCTCTGCTCCACCTGTACCCTAAAGATAGTTTTTCCGAAAGCAGAGAATATTCGATTCCCGGTGAAAAATGGTAATCGGTGGAATCAAAAACTGTTGCACTGCCTTCACCTGATGCTGCATGGGTCTGTGATGCAGAAAACCGCACACCAGCTTTTATTTGTTGTGAAGAGCTGAACGGAATGTTCCATCCCAGGTCAAGAGATGCCCTCCCCCGGGGAGCAGCATTGACGCTCAGGGTATCGTAAGATGTATGGAACGGGTAGAGACGCTGGTTAAGAACCTTTTCACGCTGTAGTGCCCCGCCAAGGGAAATCGTGACCTTTGGAATCAGGAC
>OBJA01001015.1_pt1 | contig 21173 bp, 16 predicted proteins | sample 1519751 | NCBI WGS metagenome assembly OBJA01 (sample SAMEA3881238, study PRJEB22517) | soil metagenome | biome: lake sediment; feature: soda lake sediment; material: sediment, water from around vicinity | place: India | collected 2013-12-23 | depth 3 m
ATTATCAGAGCCCTGATAGTCTTGAGCAGGCCATGAAAAAACATGCCGGTGGTGTCGGATTGGTAAAAGTGCCGTTCGATAAAAGCAGTGTGCTCATGAAAAGGGGGCTTTTTAAGCCACTGGATTCTTTTTTGAATCCAGAGGCTGTCAGAGTGTTTGAAAAAGAGTATTTGCTTACATCGTTAGGTGCTTTGGACGGGAAAAGTTGTTTGATTCCACGAAAATTCGAGACTCGGATAATGGTTTACAGTAAGCACAGGGTGAATGATGCTGTTGCGCAATGGAGAATGTATAAAGATGCTATAAGTGAGGAACTAAAAAAATATAACGGCTATGGTCTTCCTGCAACATACCTTCTTGAAGAAGATCCCGGTGAGTGGGATTATTATGACATTTTTGTTGCAGGATGGATTTGGGCTAACACTGTGTATGATGAAAAGCTTGAATCACGAATTGCTCATCGGGGGCGCAGGTATTCTGGGACATCACAAAGGATAATTGATCGTATTTATCAGCTGACAGGAGATTCTTCTTCAGTACTTCAAATACGAGGCGATCCCGTTATTGATGCTCTGCACTGGGAGGCTGTATATGCTGCATCAGGTATATACAATAAAAGAATGTGGGAGGAGAGGTGGAGTGGGGAGGGAATCTGGGAGGGATTTGCATCTGGAGATGTATTTTTGTCGTTTATGACGCAGCTTGATTGTTTTTACCTCCACGGGACAGGTCGGGATAATCTGCATGGTTATTTTAAAAATCCTGATGACATGGGTGTTTCAACGATGCCCCGGGGATGTTCGCTTGAACTTGACGATAACGGCATTCCGGTCAGAGAGGGTGTAAAATCGGTCACAACCGGGGGATGGTGGTGGGGGATACCAGCAGATACTCCCGATCCAGAGCTCTCTTATAAATTGTCAATGCACATTACCAGTACCACATCGCAAATTCAGGAGTGCTCCAGATTCGGGATGATCCCGGTGAAAAAGGATATCCTTGGAGACATGTCGATGCTGTTTGGGGGTGGGTGGATCACTGAGATTTATAATGTATCTTTCAAACAGCTCATGCACAATGGGTATACCACTATTCCTGGAAACCCGCATTTTGACCAGATTTCTGTGCTCTACATTGACCTTTGGTATGATATTGTTGTTAACCGGAACTGGTCCGCAGACAAGATTACACCAGACAGGGTGTATATTGAGGAGGTAATCGGTTCAGTTTATGCTACTAAAGCAGAACAGATCTTACATGGAATAAGGTAATCATCTTAATAAATGAGTAAGGGGCAAGCCTACTGTATTATGGAACAGAATGACACTGTTTTAGATACTCTTCGTGAAGCTTATGAAGCTGAGCCTGAAAATACCGAAGCAGTTATTCGTCTCGCACAGCACTATTCTGACAGGGGGTGGTTAAACGAGGCAATAGAAATATTCAAAGAAGCCCTCCAAAGGAGAAGCCAGGACTTTACGCTTCATCTGGAATATGGCAACACCTGTTTCAAGAAGCAGGAATTCAAAGAGGCACTTCAGGTTTTTAAAAAACTTACTGAGCTGAAGCCAGAGCGAATTGAGGGGTGGAATAACCTGGTGATCGTTCAGTTACAGGTTGGAGAAACTGAATCCGCGAAGATATCATTTGGTAAGGTTTTAAGAATCGAACCGGACCACCCGGGAGCGCTGATTAATATGGGCAATTATCATTTCAGCAATGGTGATTACGAAAATGCCCGCCTTTTTTTTGAACATGCTGTTCAGACGCAACCGGATTTCGCGGATGCCTGGTTTAATCTGGGAAACACATTTATTGCACTTGAATCGTATGAATCTGCACAGAACGCATTTGAGAAAGCCCTGAAATACCAGCGTGAATTTCCTTCAGCACTGAAGAATTTAGGCTTTGTTTTTGAAAAAGCAGGAAAACTGGATAAAGCTGAGGCTAGTTATCTCCAGGCATTAGAAATTAACAAAGCTGACGCCAGCTTATGGGCAAATCTCGGAGCGGTATCGTTGCGAATGAAAAAGTACGATGAAGCAAAGAAATATTTCCTCAAAGCTGTTCGTCTTGCTCCAAATGAAATTGGCGGCTGGATGGGACTTCGTCATCTTTCGTTGGTGAAGGGTGATTTGAATACTTTTATCAGGTCTACTCTGGCTATTTTACCCAGGCTCAGTGATGAAATTCTGGCACAGAGTATTGAAATCCTGTATGAACTGAATCAGTTCAACAAAGCCGAAGAGATCCTTTTGCAAGCAGACCGGTTGGGAAGAGATGGTGATGCACTTGATCTGCAGCGATTACTTCTTTATCAGCGCAAGAAAATAAATCCAGGGAAAGTCATAGCTATTTATAAGCGCCTCTCAAATCTTCCCAAACTCACAGATCCGATCCGCAAAGGGCTTGCACGTTATGCATTGGAGAGTGCTCATTTTGATACCGCTATTAACTTTGTAAATAATATGGAGAAAGCTGATGCTGCTGCGGAAAGTATACTCTGGCGTGCATTGCTTGGGAAAAATGAGGTTAGTAAGGCAAAACAGCTGATCCAGAACTATATTAAAGATAATCCTGATGGCTACGACTGCTGGTTTCTTCTGGCCAGAATCGAAGCACAGCGAGGTAATAGAATCCGTGCTGAGAAATTTCTGATTCGCGCACTGGAGAATGGATTTACCAATATGGAAGAACTGAACGAATCTGTTCCACTAAAGCAGATTTTTGATACACTGGCCCTTGCCAAAGAACAGTTCTCGAATTAATTTGACAAAAATTATAATAGTATCTACTATATAGTAGTAAATCAGTCTGCTCGAAAGGTGGCTGTTAATGAGGAAAATAGAGCGCATCTCTGATTCTGTTTTTGGTCTGGAAAACAGTTCTGTCGATTCGAACCGTTTCTATTCTATTTTACTTGATGCCAAAGCGGCATCTGTATCCGAAAACATGTGTGATATTGCAGAAAAGCTACTTCTTGGCGAAAAAGAGAATGCCAAAATCGCTTTGGATCAGTTGTGGAATCTAAAAAAAAATCTGCTCACTGAAACAAATGCTACCATAGACCTTCTCATCGATTTTTATCAGAGTAAAATGGATATCCTTCGCAATAAAGAGGAACACATAAAAAAGGTCAGCAAAGACTCCAGGAGCCTTCTTGAAGAGAAGCGGAAGCGGGATGAAGAGATTGCCTCAGTGAAGCAGCAGATACTCGATTGCAGTAGAGAGCTTGAGGAACTCACCGCTAAGCTGGAGAAATTGAAAACCAAAGAGCAGGAACTTACTCTTATTGAACAACAGCTCAAGAAGGAACTCAACTTTAACGAAAACGAGATCGTAAACGGCCTCTATGAGATCATTCTCTCTCAGCAGGATGAACCTCCAATTGCTTCATCAACGCAACAGAGTGAAATCGTACAGAACCAAACGCCTCATATTTCCGAACTCGATCCGGAGAGCACCATCTCTGATACCCGCATTATCGAAGAGGGATTACTGAAAGATGCTCATGAGATTCAGGCGCAAACACCGGAAATTCTGGAAGAATCTGAGAGCATTCATCAGCAGGCTGTTCTTCCACAGGTTCCAGAAATCGTCCCTGAGATCCCCCCATTTCCTAAATCTGTCGTGAAAACGACCCGGGGAAGGGTGATTGGTGAGTACTACTATGATGTCAGGGTATATAAAAATGAGCGCCATTATATCTTAAACAGTCGATTCTTCTCTGAGCAGCTCGCGATAAATCTCAAATTACTGAAACAGCGGTTTGATCAACCAGTCTATTCCGAAACGCTGCAGATGATCCAGGATGCCTACAAGCGGGTAGCTGAAAATAAAATGTTGCATTTTGAAGTATCGACAAACGAAATTATCAACGAAAAAAACCTCAAACAGCTCTGGCAGGATCTGAAAGTCAGATCAATGGATGAAGCCGATCGTTTTAGTTTACGGCTAAAAGCAAAAATCGAGGCGCTTGGTACAAATTATACTGCAATGCTTCAGGAACAGATGAAACGATGCACAGGGAATTGAAGACTACACTATTTATATGGTTGCTGCTTTTTTGTACGGTTCAATCCAATTACACTTTTGCCCAAAACAAATCTGAAGGCACGGACGTAATTCCGGAGTATCTGAACTCTGATGTGTCCGTGCCTGTTGAGTCCACTCAGGTAATTACAACTGAAAATGCAGGGGTGAACTCTGACGATTATTCCTCTGCAACACCGGGAAAAGTGCCTGGTGCGTTTAAAATGAACAAACTGAATGTTGCCATTTCTGCCATTCTCAAAAAAACGGGGGATGTTGTTCCGGTAATCCGCGATGGGGTGACCAGCGGGGTTTTGTTTTTGAAAAAATCCAGAATGCATGCACTGAAAACAGGGGTACTCTTATTTTCACTAATCATTATTTTCACCACGATACTTTTTTATCTTCAGAAAAAAGAACGCCAACGATTTATGACAACTACCCGTTTATCGGTTATGGATAAGGAAGTGCAGCGGGCCTGCAGGTATATTGAACTGAACTTTGCAGTCTGTCAGTTGTCATCAGAGATGCTCTGTGAGGAGCTGGTTACCGGAAAAGCGTTCCTGGAAGCATTATTCCAAAAAGAGCTTGGAATGAAAATAGAAAATTTTATCGAGCAGGTCAGGATTAACCGCGCAAAGATTCTCCTCAATAAAAATCCGCTCCTGACACTTGAGGAGATCGCTATAGAAACAGGTTTCGAGGACAGTGCCAAATTCGCTCAGACTTTCCAGAATATTGCAGGCATCAGTTACGAAGCATACAAAAATTCTCTTCCCTCAACTCAGACAGCTTAGCAAGGGACCTCATGGATTACTCATTGAAGGGTATACTGTTCTTCTGTATGTGCTCCGCCATAGTTTATGGTTCTGATTCCGGCAAAAGATGGCAGGATACAAAAATTGAAGATACACTGCAGGTTTTTTTAAACGATCAACCGGCTGGTCAAATAGTCAGTACCTTTTCCGCTCAAAAAGATCTTATTGAAACAGCAACGGAACTGATGATCGAAACAACTGATCTTTCCGGGAGAAGGCAGATCGCAAGTACAATGGTCGAAAAAAGGGTGTATGGTTCTGATGGGGCACTAAGTGAAGCATGTCAGGAGTTATCGAGTCCTGCAGGGAAAAACTTCTGGAAACTGAGCAAGACATCACAAGGGGAGTGGATTCTGGTTGTGACAACTGGTGGTGTTGATAACAAAAGAACTATTTCTCGTGTTCAAGAGAACATTGGTTCTACCTATGCGATTTATCGAGGTATTTTTGAGAGAACACTCAAAGCCGGGCAGAAATGGACTGACACGATATTTGAATTGACCTCAGGGCAGGATGTTATCTCTGAAACAGTCTGCAGGGAAACACCTACAAAACAGAATGGTTCCAAATGGGTTTTTGTATCGCGGAATAGTATCAGTGAGAGGGAGGAGATCTGGGAGTGTTCAGGCGAGGGGAAGACTACATTCAGGGAGATTTTCCCGTTTGTTGCAAAGAGAAAATTGGGTGAATTGCCGATTTCGGAGAAAAGCGGAGTTAAGCTCTTTGAAGCATTCAGTATTGCGGTTCCTGGCACGCTTAAAGAGTCTGAGAGGATTTGTGTTCGTCTCGATTCAACAACCAGTATGGATTCATCGGTGGCGAGTTTCTATTCAAGAGAAGGTAACCGCTATATTTTAAAGAAAATGAATCAGAAATGTCTGGACCTTTCTTTAGAAACCGTGTTGGCTGACACGCTCGTAGCATATACAAAACCGACTCCGATAATGCAGAGTTCACATCAGAAAGTTATGGAACTGGCAGCATCGTTGAGAAAGGATCATAAGACCAGATGTGAGCTAATATCGGCCTATAATTCATATGTGTTCAAAAAATTGAAAAAACAGAATACGGCTACCTTTTCCAGTGCACTGGAAACGATCAATGCCGGCTTTGGGGATTGTGGTGAACATGCGGTGCTTCTTGCGGCTCTGCTCAGGTCTTCGGGTGTTCCAGCCAGAGTTGTTTCCGGTTTGGTCTATATAGGCCCCAGGGGAGGGTACTATTATCATGCCTGGGTTATGGCGTTCACTGGTGAGTGGATCTTTGCCGACCCTTCACATGGCATTTTCCCTGCCAATCGGGATCGAATTCCGCTGATAATTGATGACTCAGGGGAGAAGATGATTCAGCTCTCAAAGTTGATCGGAACTGTTTCAGTTGAGCACATCAGCAGATAAATTATACTTGCTCTGGCCATAGTGTATAAGATATTTTTAGAACCTTGATAGACAATTTTCTCCAGTCTATTGATCCACAGATTTTTTCGGAGTGTAGCGCAGCCTGGTAGCGCACTTGGTTCGGGACCAAGGAGTCGGAGGTTCAAATCCTCTCACTCCGATTTTTTTTTTCTCTCAGATCAGACGAGCTAGTGCATGAGTAACCCTGTTTCCGATCTGGAGCGTTCATCAATGTTTATACATAAGATGACTTTCGAGGAGGTTGCAGCCCGAAAAGCACAATGCCCGTCGATTATCTTGCCGCTAAGTGGGTTAGAACCGTACGGGAATAGAGCTACTCTGGGGATCAACTCTATTTGTGCTCAGGGGATAGCCGAAGCGCTTTCCTCCTCTTTAGAAGTCATGGTTGCACCAATACTGGAATATGGATATACGACTGCATTTAAGGCTTTTGAAGGAAGTGCGGGGGGAAGGAATACCACCGTGAGTAATTTAGTACTGCAATTGTGCAACGACTGGCTCTTCCAGGGCTTCAAAAGCGTTCTGGTTATTAATACGGTTCTTGACAATGAGGAGCCTCTTGAGGTTGCACTGCAGAGGCTCAATGCAGAACAGGAATCGGTAAAAGTTTTATCGCTGCATACTGATTTGCGTATTGGAGCTTTTTTAAACAGGGAAAACTGCAGAAATTCGACCGGTCGCCAGGAAAAGATGATGCTCTCTATCGCAGAGTATCTCTCTCCTCAATCCTTTAGAGAAGAGAATGGTGCTTTTGTGCAGAAAAGATATCCCGATGCGATTCAGTACCGCACCTGGAGAAAAAGAGGGAAGGATCCTCAGACCTTTCGAAAACTCTATCCGCTTGGTTCTACTTCTGAGGGGATAGGAAACGGCGATGCGGATTTGGGATGCAAACTGTTTCGATATATTTTAACCTTACTTGAACAAGAATACTCATCCTTTCTTACCCATAAATAAATGCTGCTGAAAAACATAACTGAACGCACACTTCAGAATGGACTGAAAGTTATCAGTCTGCGAAAACCCGATGCACCGATCGTATCTGTGCAGACCTGGTATAAAGTAGGTAGTGCCTGCGAGGACGATGGTATCAGGGGGATTTCCCATGTTCTGGAACACATGATGTTCAGGGGGTCAAAACAGTTTGGCCCGGAGGAGCATGCTCATCGGATAAACGATGTGGGCGGACACTGTAATGCCTTTACGACAGAAGATGTAACGGTTTACATGAACAGTGTTCCCAAAGAATCACTTGACCTTGTTCTGGAGCTGGAAGCAGACCGTATGGATTGCCTCAGGATCGATCCGGGGATCTTTGAAACTGAACGCAGTGTTATCATTGAAGAGTTTCATACATACATGAATAACCCGGTAGCAAAGGCGTTTTTGGAATTCAGACAGGAGTTTTTCAGGGATCATCCTTACGCTACAAGTCCGCTTGGAACATTTCAGGATCTGGAAAGCTTAACAGCAGATAAGGTTAAAGACTTCTATAACACGTGGTACTCTCCAGATAATGCTGTTTTAGTTGTCGTCGGTGATTTCGATGAGCAGTGGCTTTCTGAGCTGGTTGATCGTCATTTTGGCACCAAAGCACGGGGAACAGAAAAAAAGTGTCGTGGTTTCCACAATTATCCTTCGGAGCATTTCTACAAAGGGCATCGCATGAAGCGGCTGGTTGAGTTTGATGTTCCGCTGTTGATAATTGGATACCCTGCACCACCTTCTTCACACGAAGATGCTGTTGCTTTGGAGATTCTCCAGCTGGTTATATCAGGAGGAGAGAGTAGTCGTTTGCACCGAGAAGTTGTCAGAAGAGAATCTGTGGCCGTGATGGCCGGTGGAATGAATCACATGCTGAAGAATGCCGGTATGTCGATGTTTTTTGCTGCATTTACACCGGATGTATCTCCTGCTAAAGTCGAGAAATCACTTCATGCCCAGATTCAGCATATCAAATCCAGTGGTATTACTGCTGCGGAAATGGAGAAGGTAAAGAATACTACTTTGACAAGCAGAACATTCGAGTTGTACTCTGCAGAAAGCATCTGTCATCGTATCGGGTACAGTCAATGCATCGAGGGTGATTATCGGATCTGGGTCGAGCGACTTGATGCCCTTAAAAAGCTAGATATGTCAAAACTGGTCGAAGTTGCACGGTGCTACTGGAATGATGAGCACCGACATGTGCTTCATCTGCAGCCGCGAAAGGTAAATCCATTGCTTTTTGTGGGTGGTTTGGTCAGAAGATTTTTCGGGAAACACAGGTGATGAGCCATGACATTTAATTATACCTTTCCTCGGGTTGATGAATTCGTGCTCCAGACGGGACTTCGGGTTATTCTCATTCCCGACCGTGAGCGCGATGGTCTTGTCGTCGCACTTCAGTGCTCTTTTGGCCGTTTTTGCGATCCGCAATCAAAAGAAGGAACTGCAGAACTGTGTATTGGACTAATGCAGAAGGGATCAGGGGACCTTTCATCAGAGGCATTTTCCGAAAGAATGGAGCATACAGGCACAATGCTCTTTGCCGATGCAGGAGAGGAACACTCCGGAGTTGGCATGCGGATGCTGGCAAAATACGAAGATGAACTTTTTCCAGTGTTCTGGAATATGATAACAAGGCCGCATTTCGAACAGCATGAGTTTGAGCGGATCAGGCGCGAAATGATCACTGCATTGCAGACTGAAACTGCAGATCCGGGCACTATCGCTAACCGTCACTTTCTGATCGAACTTGCTGGCAGAGAACATCCTGCCGGAAAATTTCACTCAATAAATTCAATCAAGCGGATCTCTTTAGCTGATATTAAAGCTTTTTATGGGACATATTTCTGCCCTCAAAATTGCATTTTAGCCGTTGCCGGAAATTTCGATCCGGATCGGTTTAATGCAACCTGGCAATCACTTCTGCTTCAATGGCGTAACGAAAAGGGTAGTGGTTCTGTGTTTGCACAACCGATTTCATCCTGTACTCCAGCTCTTCGGTTGATTGATAAACCTGATCTGACACAGGCTTCCATTGTTATTGGCCATGATGCACCGGGGGAGATGAATCCTCACAGAAACGAAATTGCGCTTGCCAACTATATTCTGGGCGCCGGAAATTTCTCCTCTCGTCTTATGAAACGGATTCGTTCTGTGGGAGGAAAAACCTATGGAATCTCGTCCCAGATTGCATCCGAACGCAATTTCGGTGCATTCTCCATAATTACCACAACCCAGAATAACCGACTCCGGGAAGTCCTCAGGCAGATCCTGGATGAATTTACCTTGTTCTGTAGGAATGGGATAACTGGGACCGAACTGGAAAATGCCAAACGGTTTGTAATTGGAAACATGGCATTTCAGCTTGAAGGTATTAATAATATTGTGGAGAAAATCCTCTGGCTGCGGTTTTACGACCGGCCAAATTCCTATATAGAGCAATTCGACCAGATGATAAATAGCATTTCGGTGGACTCTGTCAATAGTGCAATCAAAACCTGTTTTTCTCCGGAGAAACTAATCATCATTGTGGTTGGTAAGAAGAGCGAAATCGCTTCACACCTTAAGGAGTTTGGGCATCTCAGGCATTTCCACTTCAGAGATAAAATCTGAGCAGATGAACTTTGGTTTTTTGCTTCAGGGCTAAGTTTATCTGTGCTTGTGAGAGTATATTCTCATGGTAGTGTATTTGTCATGATTAGTTACGAACCTCGTTAATCCAGAATGTCTTAGGGTACGCCTGCCGAAAGGTATTCCCTCAAAAATGGTCAGAATTTAAAATCTGAGAAAACGTATCCCAATGGGTCTTCTCTGATAGTGCCTCTATCAGAACGTGTATAAGAAAGTGGAAAGTACTGATTCTTTCCAGCGGGTTTTCTCGGGGATATTTACTATATTCTTCCTATGCCTGCTGTTTTACTTAGCCTCGGAAGTAACCTTGAAGACAGGGCTGATGCTATTCAGAAGATGGAAAATGCATTGAAATCCATATTGGAGGCTCCTTTTAAAAAATCGGGAATTATGGAAACCGAACCTGTTGGTGTAGGTAATCAGCGGTGGTTCCTGAATGAGATTTTTTTAGGGCAGTTTTTCGGATCACCGGAAGCGTTATTGGAACATACACAGGAAATTGAGAGAAGCCTGGGGCGTGATAAAAAAAATATGCGTGCACCCCGGACTGCGGATATCGATATACTTCTTTTTGGTGAGTGGCAGATAGAGAGTAGCGAACTTAGTGTGCCGCACCCGGAGATGCTCAGGAGACGCTTCTGTCTTGAAGGAGCTTATCAGATTGCCCCTGACTGGATAATTCCGGGGACCGGAAAAAGTATACGAGATCATTATAAGAGTATGGAGCCCGGAATTGTGGCTCAGCAGATACACTTTTTAGAATAGGAATATAGTTCAGCAATGGTTGTACATGAGACCGGACTCCCTTCAGCGATCAACCATGTCTGTATTGAGGGGGTAATCGGAGCTGGCAAAACATCGTTATGCTATCTTCTTGCGGAGCGGTTCAATGCACGGACGGTGCTCGAGGAAGCCGAGGAGAACCCATTTCTGGCAAAATTCTATACAGATCGGAGGATGTTTGCTTTTCAGGCACAGCTCTGGTTTCTTGTTTCACGGTATAAGCAGCTCTCAGTAATGGTTGCGCAGCAGGATTTGTTTCATCAGGTGACTATCTGCGATTATCTTTTCGCAAAAGATCGCATCTTTGCAACCATTAATCTCGAAGAGGATGAACTTCATTTATATAACAGTATCGCCCGCGTGATGGAGTCATCGATTGCGCAGCCAGATCTGGTTGTGTATCTTCAGGCATCCACCGATGTGTTACTGAAGCGGATCGAGAAGCGGGGGCGTTCATTTGAATTCAATATGGATTCTGATTATCTTGACCTGCTCAACCAGGCCTATAACCATTTCTTTTTTCACTATACAGCTACTCCATTATTGATAATTAATACCAACGATATCAATTTTGTGAATTCTCATGAGGATCGGGAAGAGTTGATAGAGCAGATTATACGGGTTAAAACCGGAACGACATTTTATCAGCCCATGGGATCTAAAGACAAGTCGATGCTTGAGGAGCGCAGGGGAGCAAAGAAAAAAGAGTAAACCTGCTCAGAAATGGAACCGGAAACTATGAAGATCGTGAAATCACCGGCTGAAATGAAGAATCTCTCATTAACACATCAGCGGGGCGGACGGACAGTGGGGTTGGTTCCAACCATGGGAGCTCTGCATCAGGGGCATCTCTCGCTGCTTGCTATCGCTAAAAGGGATGCAGATCTCGCTGTCATGAGTATCTTTGTCAATCCTACCCAGTTTGGTCCACAGGAAGACTTCCAGGAATATCCCCGTTCATTTGAAGCCGATTGCGCAAAGGCAGAGGCTGCTGGATGTGATATCATATTTGCTCCTTCTGTATCAGATATGTATCCGCAGCACTATAATACGTATGTTACAGTAGAAGGAATCACTGAAACACTCTGTGGTAAATATCGTCCAGGGCATTTCCGCGGAGTAACCACTGTGGTACTGAAATTATTTAATATTGTCAATCCTAATGTGGCAGTTTTTGGACAGAAAGATGCTCAGCAGGTATTGGTACTCAAGCGTATGATTCATGATTTAAACTGCTCGGTGAAGCTTCAGATTGCCCCTGTTGTCAGAGAGCCGGATGGTCTTGCTTTGAGTTCCCGGAATCTGTATCTGACTTCATCAGAACGTGCCAACGCGCCGCTGATTTATCGGGGACTGAGTAAAGCATCGGAATTATACCAAAACGGGGAACGCAGTGTGTCGGTACTGTATCAAGTGATCTATGAAGAGTACTCGAACTCTGAAATGCTGGAAATCGAATATATTGAACTGGTTGACATCGTTGAGCTTAAACCGGTCACAATCATCACTTCTCCTGTTCTCGTTGCAGTTGCTTGTCGTACACTTGAGAGTAAAACACGTCTAATCGACAATATTGTTTTAGGAGGCGCCCTGTGAAAAATCAAAAAGAGATTCCTCTTATTTACAATCTCTTTCCCAGGCATTTTGCTACAATTAATGAGTGGTCCGAGAGTATTGCGCATATAAAAGACATGGGTTTCAATGCAATCTTTGTGAACCCATTCCATGAGACCGGGTTTTCCGGGAGTCTCTACGCTGTCAAGGATTACTATCGTCTCAATCCACTCTTTTTGCAAAGTGGACACGATCCCTCGGATTTCAAACCGCTGAGCCGTTTTATTACAAAATGTAAGGAACATGGCCTGGATCTGATTATGGATCTGGTTATCAACCATACTGCATTTGACTCTGTTCTCACCCAATCTCATCCCGACTGGTACAAACGTGGTAAAGATGGCAAACTGATGAGTCCGTATGCAGTTGATCCTGCAGATGCCAGTAATGTGACAATATGGGGAGATCTTGCTGTTATTGACAATGATGAGAGTTCCGATAAAGAGGGACTATGGAATTACTGGGATAAACTTGTTGAATTCTATCAGGATCTGGGTATTTACGGATACCGTTGCGATGCAGCGTACCAGGTGCCTGCACCTCTTTGGCTCAAGCTTATTTCAGATGCCAAGAAGCGTTATCCAGAAACGACCTTTTATGCAGAAACGCTTGGCTGTAAAATGACAGAAATTGAGGCTCTGGCTCATGTTGGATTTGATTACCTGTTCAACTCGTCAAAATGGTGGAATTTTGACAAACCATGGGCACTTGAGCAGCACGAGAGTAATCGGAAAATCGCCCCATCGGTTGCGTTTCCCGAATCTCACGATACAGAGCGTCTGGCTAACGAGCCTCCAGGCACCGAGGAGGTACAGAAGTGCAGGCATGCATTTGCGGCTCTGTTCTCAAGAGGGCTTATGATGCCCATGGGATATGAGTATGGTGCAACAACGAAAATGGATGTTGTCAAAGGCGCTCCCTCTGATGTTGATGTACCGCAGTGGGACTTGACGCAGTGGATAAAGCAGATAAACGAATTGAAACTGACGATACCGGTGCTTGGAGAAGAAGGAGAGTGGTGTGCGTTAAGTGAGTACAATCTTCCCTTTATCTTCCTGCAGAAATGTTCAGAATCTGGAAACCAACCCGTCTATGTTTGCATTAACAAACGACCAACACAGGAAACGACTGTAGAGGAGTGGATGATACCTTCGGATATTAAACAGTGCAAAAAAGCACTCTCACTACTCTCCTTCCCAATCACAGAAGAATCGGTTCCGCAGGCTTTTTCGCTTGACCCAGCCGATGTTGTGCTGTTTTTGTAAGTTTCAAGCAGATCAGAGTACCTTTCGGGGTATTAATCGTATTTAACGCCTATGGGCCGTAGCTGCTAGGCAGAATTATGGCTGCAAGGAGATACTGCCAAGAGGGATCTGCAGTAACAAAAACAGTGTGTCATTTCTCCTTTTTTGTAACAGTATTGTTGAGTAGGTGATTGTTCCGGAGATCTGTTCCCCGAAGTGGATCGTGAATCCCTGATACCATGTCTTTAGGTATAGTGCCCAGCGTTGGGCATCCTGCTGTGCAGCCATGATTGCGCCAGCTTCCCGGGCTGATTGTGGCAATTTTTTATTGTGCAGACCTGTTCCTGCTACCATAAATGATCCGGATACGGTATCAAAAGTGACTGATGTCAGGTTGTGTTTTATTGAATCGTTATCAGGATTGAGGCGAAGCTTGTTCTGCAGGAACAGAACTTTTTCCAGAAGTGAATCATTGGCAGGTATTGTCTTTTCTAATTGTCTGAATGGCAGAGTATCTGGGGTAGGGTAATTGCTCTGCTCTTTGTTTTTTCTGCAAACGCTCACCAGAAGCAGCAATAAGATTGCGATATGTAAGCACTTTTTCATATTTTAATGAAATCCTGAATGGGAGAAAGGACTACTTAGTGATCAGAATGTATAGAATCGGAACCATCTTCTCGATCTCTATTTTCTTGTTAATGTACTGTCTTGAAGCACCGTTGGATCCACTGCAGAATCCTGAGAATGCCAGATCTGATCTTCAACTACTTTCTTCTTCTGGAGAGCGCAACAGCACGGTTATCGAAGACAGCGTCAGTGAAAATGTCACAATGAGAATAATACCAGTCCTGAATCATTTGATAGATTCAATTACAGTCAAGATTACCGGTGGTAGCCTTGATACAGGGGTCACGTTTATTGGTGATACGATCAGATCAGATACGATCCCTTTGATCTATAATTTCCTGATGCCAGGTTCATTTAAAATATATGTGTATACCTATAAACAAAAAGGTTTTATCAGTATCGATTCTGGTTTAATTGTGATTCATGGTGATCCGGTACAAGCTCCATACATTTCTAAGGAGCCTCAAGATGTATCGGTAATTGAAGGGCAGCAGATAGTGCTATCACTTACGGCGTATTCAAGTAAGCCGCTTTGTTATTTATGGTATAAAGATACTTTTGCTCTGGAGGAGCAAACAGATTCGGTGTTGGTTATTACAGCATCACTGGAGGACTCCGGAACCTATTATTGCGAAGTATATAATGACTTGGGCCTTGTAAAAAGTGAACACGTTACGGTGACTGTTGCACCGGAACTAAAGGTCGCACCAATCATACTGGATCAATCCGGGCATACATCAGTGGCACCAGGCGGGTCGGTTCTATTGTATGTAGAGGCAAAAGGGTCAGAGCCGCTCTTTTTTCTCTGGCTTAAATCGGGGGATACTCTTTTTGCTGAAATCGATGATACCCTTCGCATTGCTTCTGCTGTGTTGAGTGATAGTGGTTACTATCAGGTTCTGGTCTTCAACCATGTCGATACAGTTCAATCAGATGTGATTCACCTCTCTGTTACAGAAAACGTGCATCAGATCACTGTTTCTGTGATTGGTAATGGTTCAGTGAGACCTGGAGGTAAAAACAGCATCTTTTTTGCTTCGGCTGGTGAGGATAAGGAGTTTTTATTTCACCCAGATACCGGATATCATATCAATGTGGTGCTTATTGATGGTGAAGAGAATGCCGGTGCAGCAGAGAGTGGAGTATATGTATTCGAAAATATTGGAGGCGACCATACGCTTTCTGTTGAGTTTCAGATTAACTCGTATTTCCTGCAGGTGGAGTCTGAGAATGGGCTGGTGAGCATAGTACCTCAAAAGGATAACTATGTACATGGATCAGAAGTCACTATTAGTGCTGATGCCGATTCGGGATACTACTTCAGCGGTTGGGGTGGCGATATTCAGGGTACGATAAACCCACTCTCCATCCGGGTTCTTTCAGATCTTTCTATTGCAGCTAATTTTACGGAGCTGGGAAAATTTTCAATCAATATTTCTTCCCGCAATGGTTCTGTACTCAGGAGTCCCGATGGCGTATCATACAATTATGGCGCATCGGTGCAGTTGTCCCCGATTCCTGATGAGGGGTATTATTTTTTAGGCTGGACTGGGGATACGGTGACAAATGATTCGACTATTACCTTAAAACTACTGGAGAACATACATATTGAAGCCCTCTTCAGTAAGAAAACCTACAATATTGAAATTCAGTCAGGTGCAGGTGGAGTTGTGAGCCCATCGGGTAGTCTTACGGTCACCCATGGTGATTCTCTTGAGATTACAATCACGGCGGATTCTTTGTATCACGTTCAGGATGTTACACTTGATGGTGTATCGATGGGAGTTGTAGAGAAGCATTTTCTACGTGATATTAGTGCTAACCACTTGCTCTGTGCCACATTTGCTCCTGATACATTTACAATTAACGCATTGGCGGGTGAAGGTGGGACAATCTTACCTGATGGTACCATTCTAGCTACAACGGGAATGAGTAAGGGGTTTAAGATTTCTCCTTCCAGTGGAAAAGAGATTAAAGCGGTTTATGTTGATGGCGATTCGGTGGGTGTTGTTGATACCTTCACGTTTCAGAATATACAGGCAGATCATACAATAGAGGCAGTGTTTAAAACACAGAGTTTTACTGTAACAACTAACGCCAGTTCGCATGGACGGATTGATCCTGATGGCCCTCTTGAAGTTGCACTCGGGGACTCCTTGTATTTTAAACTGGTGGCCGATAGTTTTTATCATGTTGAGGATCTAATCATCGATGGTATATCGGTAGGGCCTCGACTCGAATATACCATCCGTAATATAAACCGGCATTTAAGTATTGAGGCGATCTTTGTTCCTGATACATTTACTGTAACGGTGACCGGGAACGAAGGCGGGACCATGCTGCCTGATGGTCAGAAAAAAGTAATCACCGGAGAAACTGTTGGCATAAAGATCTTTCCGGACGAAGGAAAGTATATCGATTCATTGTTTATAGATAATGAGTTGGTGGGGATAAATGATACTTTTACCTTTGAAAATATCAGGGCAAATCATTCAATCAGGGTCATATTCGCAACACAGCTTTTTACAATCAGTGCAAGTGCAGGGGAGTATGGAAGTATTTCTCCGACCGGTTATGACTCAGTAGCTTATGGTGAGCAGAGGACATTTACTATAACGGCAGATCCTCATTATCTGATTGGTACAGTTACGGTTGACGGACAACCTGTATATATTGAGGAAAACGTGTATGAATACACGTTTTCCAATATTAGAGCTGACCATACGATTGATGTGCAGTTTACAGCAATAATGCATACAATAACGACAACCGCTGGTCCGGGTGGTCAGATAACCCCTGCTGGACCGCTTTTAGTTCCAGAGGGACAGGAAAAAGTTTTTCACATCATTCCGGATTTGGATTACATGGTATATGATGTGAAGATTCAGGGGGTATCTGTTGGGGCTGTTGATTCCTTTGTGTTTGAAGTAGTACTGCATGATAGCAGCATAGAGGCTGTGTTCATGCCGAAGCCGGTCGCTCACTGGTCATTTGATTCGGTGGGGGAGAATGTGTATTATGATGTGAGCGAGAATGGATACGATGCTGTTGATTCTGAAGAAACCGGTTTACCGATTGTGCCTGGTGTAAAAGGTAATGCCTTGCATCTTGCTACTGATTCTTTTCGGGTTAGTGTGCCTGATTCTCGATCGCAATTTAATTATGATCAGTTGAGTATTGCTGTATGGTTTAACAGCGATTCGATTCTTTCAACATCACACGGTTGGGAGCATGCTAAAAACATCGTTCATTATAGTTCCGTATGGCATGGAATCTCATTATGTGTATTATGGGATGGTTATTCATATCTCTTTCTGAGGGAAATGAGTGTTGATAGTAGTACTATTGATACATGGGTCGAATGTAATACTACTTTATTGCCGCAAACCTGGTACTTTATGGTTGCAACGTACGAGGATCACGTGGTGAAAACGTATATCAATGGAGAGTTGAAAAATATGGAACAGGTTGGTGATTTTGTTGCACCGACAGATTATGATTTGCATTTAGGTATGTCCGGAATACATCATCCGCAAGTATATCCAAACAGGTTCAAAGGGAAACTGGACGAAATCAGAATCTACAATAAAGTGTTGACTCCGGAGCAGATAAAAGCTGAGTACGATTCATTGAGACCATAAATTATGAAGAAGGCACTATTTCTCGATAGAGATGGCATTATTAATGAGGATACCTCCTACCCCCATAAGCCCGAGCAGATCGTTTTTATCAGAGAAGTTTTCTCGCTCTGTCGAACAGCTATTGACAAAGGGTATGTAGTGGTTGTTGTAACCAATCAGGCAGGAGTCGCAAAGGGGTATTTCCGAGAAGAAGATATAGTGAAACTGCATGAATGGATGATTTTGCGGTTTGATGCTGAGGGAGTTAAAATCTCAGCATTCTATTACTGTCCGTTTCACCCCGATGCTACTGTAGAACGATATCGGAAAGACTCAGATTGTCGAAAACCACGACCAGGCATGGTACTTCAGGCTGTAGAGGATTTTGATATTGACATAAAAGAATCCATTATGGTGGGGGATAAACCATCAGATCGTATTGAATTACCCGGATTGAAATGTATTATTGTAAAGAGTAAATACACTGGTACTAATTACGATGTGGAGGAACTATCGCAAGTGGAAAAATTACTTTAGAAGCGCAACTCGCAAGTGTAGTTCAACAAAATTCTTCGATCAGGCTTGCTTTTGGATCACATACAAGTGGCCATTGCGGAACGTCACAGGATCAGAAATACGCATATCAGCAGCATGTATTGCTTTTTTAAGATCTGCAATGGTCCATGAGTGGACGTAAAAGCGTTCTTTTGTCGTTTTTTTCATTAACGGCCCAATCAGAAGTGTGCCGGTATCTGAGAGATTTTGGACAAGATTGTTGATGGCATACATAAATTTATCGCGATTAACAATGTGTTGGACGACATCGATAATAATGATGAGATCAAAAGAACTACCCAGAGGTTCTGAACTAATATCTTTCTGCTGGAATGTGAATGTCGGAAATTTGGCTGTAAGGCGTGGAATAATATTATCTGCTATATCGAAACCTCGGTAGTTTTGGACATTTTGTTCAAATAGTATTTGAGTGTAAAAACCTGTCCCAAGGCCGATTTCGCATACTTTTGCGGTCTGAAAATTTACGTTTTCGTGTTTGCACACAGAGAGAAATATCTCACGTGCAGCTGTATACATTTCAATGTTTTGATGCTCAGAGAGTGCTTCATTGCCCGGACCCTTGATTGAATCTCCATATTTTGCAAAACGATCATGCCAATATTGCCTGGCATTGTAATCATTTTTTTTGCCATATTTGAGTGGACCGGTAATTAGTTTAAAAAATGCTCGTTTAGTCAGATCGATTAAATGCTTCATATAATAGTCAGGCCTATAAAAAGAAGAAAATTATATCTTTTCACAACTGTTTTCAATTACGATAAACTTATTTTCATATTTTCGGTTTTTTATTTGACAGGATTTCTGTAGTGCATGGTAGGCCAGAAATGTGAATGAACATTATCAAATAGTATATTTCAGATATTTTAACCTTAGACGTAATACGGTTTATACTTTTCGAGGAACTTACATGAAAACAGAAGATGTTAGAGCTGGGCAGTATTTTTTGATCTTTAAAAAATGGATCAGATCAGAGGTCGCACTGATTGTGTTATTAGGAATAGCCACTCTTTTGGTGTTCTCAAAATTTGTTTTTAGTACTGAAATGCTTTTTAGCTCCGATCAGATTGCCGGTTTTGATTCTAAGGTGCTCTTGAATCGGTCGTTAAAAGAGTTTTCCCAGTTCCCATTCTGGTTCAGCACTCGTTTGTCTGGAATGCCGACTATTGATGCAATGTTTGGCGATGCTTTTTACCTTCCGTCAACTATTATCAGTTTGTTTTTTCCCGTTCATCGTGCAATTGGGTACAAGATGATTTTTCATGTCTTCCTTGCTGGGGTGTTCTTCTTTTTATTACTTCGAAAAGGGTTTAAGGCTGGTCCACTGGTGTCTTTTATCGGAGCTGCGTTTTACATGTTCAATCCCCAGTTCATTTCTCATATTTACCCAGGGCATGATGGGAAGATGTTTGTTATTGCCTGGTTACCATTTGTAATATGGCGAGTTAAGGCGTTATCGGAACGTGTTTCGTTATCTAATTCGGTGATCCTCAGTATTGGAATCGCGATGACTTTATTGACGGCACATATTCAAATGACATACTTCATGTTATGGGGTCTTTTTTCGTACTGGTTACTGGCGACGCTGTTTCTGATCTTTAAGAAAGAGAAAAGGGCGTGTATTGAATTTACCGGATTTTTCTGGCTTTCCATAGCTGTTGCTATGGCTATCGGGGCAATACAATTGTATCCCTCGTATATGTATGTTCGTGAAGCGTTTTCTGTTCGGGGAGTTGATCGGGGTTTTGATTTTGCAGCATCATGGGCACTTCATTGGCCCGAGGTGTTTTCTTTATGGGTTCCTGAACTGGTAAACTCTCTTGAATATTACTGGGGGCAGAATCCTTTTAAACTCAACGCAGAATACGTCGGAGCTGTTCCAGTACTGCTTGCAGTACTGGCTGTTGCCGTAAAACCGAATCGCTGGAGAATTTTTTGGGGGGCGGTTGCGGTGAGTGCAACACTGTTTGCTTTAGGTGCCAATACCCCAGTTTTCCACATTGCTTATCATATTATTCCTGGGGTGAAAAAGTTCCGCGCTGCAAGCATGATTATGTTTTGGTTTTCTTTCAGCACGATTTTGCTCTCCAGTCTTTTCATGAAAGATTTGATTAAAGGGGAGTTATCTGGAATTAAAGTCGATCATCACAAGCTGATGAAACGATTGATAGGTAGTGTCGGGATTTTCTTTGGTTTAGCACTGCATTTTTCAGTACAATCATTCGTCGGGGGTATTTTCTCCACTGCCATTTCGATGAATAACAAGGAACGGGTATTCGAAGCAAATTTTTCGAAATATTTCATTCCGGCGCTCTGGGCATGGTTTGTCTTTGCTACTTCAGTTATGATAGTGATTGTGGCGATACTGAAGAAGAAAATGAGTGCTTCATTCGGGCTTGTAATAATCCTGCTCATTGGAATGATTGATATAATCAGAATCGACCTTAAATATATTAAACTTACTAATCCACGACCCTATTTTTATACAGAACCGGTTTTGGAGAAATTGGAAAAAGAGATGCAGGATGAACCATTCCGATGTTATACACTTCCTGGGTCTTTACCACAGAATGGAGAGGGGGTTCATAAGCTTGAGGGGGTGAGTGGTTTCCATGACAATGAACTCAGATGGTACCGGGAGTTTCGGGGGGATCAGCAGGACCGCAATTTCATGCAGAACCTCATTGGGTTCAGTGAGAATGGACAACCCTACATTGTTGCCGAGAACTTATCAAAAGGAAATGCTTTTTTAGATCTTGCAAATGTAAAATACCTACTGGTTCGATCTCAGGGAGAATAGATTTCAATTGAGAATCAAAATGCACT
>OBJA01001016.1_pt1 | contig 21171 bp, 17 predicted proteins | sample 1519751 | NCBI WGS metagenome assembly OBJA01 (sample SAMEA3881238, study PRJEB22517) | soil metagenome | biome: lake sediment; feature: soda lake sediment; material: sediment, water from around vicinity | place: India | collected 2013-12-23 | depth 3 m
GGTAACCAACCCTTCGATCTGCTCTTTGTCATGAATAATTTGTCGAGCAATCCCGGCAGCATTGGCATCCGCATAGGGACCAACGCGAACACGGTACCATATTCCCCGCTCCCCGAGGTCAGCCTCGGCCAGAAACGCCGGGTAACCCTTATCAATCATGGTCTGACGCAAGGAGGCCGCATCACTTGCCGAGCCAAAAGAACCAACCTGCACCGCATGGGTTCCCTGGGCGGCAACCGCCGGTAATTCCTCCACAGAAGCAGGTGTTGCTGTCGCTGTTGTTGCCGCCGTCTGCCGGCTCACCGGCGTTGACACCTGAGGGGCTGCCCCGCTACCTGCGTCCCTGACCACAATAGGACGATCAGCCAGATCCAGGGGCGGCTGCGTTACCGGCTGCTGAACGTCCGGCGTCGGAGGAGGCTGATTGATCCCACTGCCCAAGGGAGCAGACTCACGGGCCAGATCATCATAAAAGCTTAAGCGTGCACTCTCAACAACAGCGTCAATTAATCGATCAGCGCGCTCCGGCGGCGTCACCACTTCGGCTGACGGCGCCGCAGCGGGAGCGTCCGGCGTTGCCACCGGAACCTGGACAATCCGGACAGTTTCCTGCTGGGTCTCAAGCTGACGGGTAACATCGCGCTCGGCACCACGACGACCGGTGGTCACGCCGAGCACAAAGCTCACCAGTGACACCAGAAGCAGCAATACCAGCAGGATAATGGTCTGGCGTTTTTCAAGTCGTCTTTGGGTTCTGGTTTTCGTTGTGGCTTGCATCCGTTTTCCCCCTTATCGCGGGATTAATCTTCACATTTTTTCCGGCGCTGACACACCAAGCAAGCTTAGTGCGTTGGCCAGAACGATCCGCACGGCGTTGACCAGATAGAGTCGGGCGTAAGTAACCGGCATGTCATCGACCAATACCCGATGACGATTATAGTAGCTGTGCAGCAATGCCGCCAGATCCTGAAGATAAAACACCACCCGATGGGGCTCATGGTGCAGGGCGGCACCTTCGACAGTCTCAGGAAAACGCGACAGCTGTCTGATCAGAGCAATTTCTTCGTCCAGGGTCAAGAGATTAAAATCAAACTGCGGTAAAGTTGGCTGAGCAATTCCAAGATCAGCGGCATTGCGGTTAATACTGCAGATGCGCGCGTGAGCATATTGCACATAATAAACCGGGTTATCACTGCTGCTCTGCTTGGCCAGCTCCAGATCAAAATCAAGCTGACTATCGCAACGGCGCATCAAAAAGAAGAACCGACAGGCATCGCGCCCGACCTCATCAATGACCTCACGCAGAGTGATGAAATTCCCGGAACGCTTACCCATGACGAAGGGCTGGCCGTCACGTAACAGGTTGACCATCTGAATCAGCAAGACTTCCAGCGCCTCGGCAGGCATACCGAAACCCTTAAGCATTGCTTTCATACGCGGGATATAGCCGTGGTGGTCTGCCCCCCAGACATCGATGACCCGGTCAAAGCCACGGTCAAACTTTTCCAGATGATAAGCAACATCAGAAGCAAAGTAGGTATAGCTACCGTCTGACTTGATCAGTACCCGGTTCTTGTCGTCGCCAAAATCGGTAGTACGCAACCACAGGGCCCCATCTTCCTGATAGGTCAACCCCTTGTCTGCCAACCGTGCCAACTCCTGTTCAACCATATTACGATCATAGAGGCTCTGTTCGCTGTACCAGTGATCAAAACTGATCCCGAAGGCCTCAAGATCAGCGGCAATCCACTCCAGAACCCGCTCCACCCCAAAACGCGCACAGAGGTTGACGGCATCCTCTTCGCTAAGATCGCCCAACCTGTCCTGCTCCGGCAGCAAACGCTTTGCCAGATCGACAATATAAGCAGCCTGATATCCGTCCTCAGGAAAATCAACCTGCTCCCCCTGCAATTCACGCAGCCGCAACAAGATTGAGCGCCCAAGAGTCTGGACCTGGTTTCCGGCATCATTAATGTAGTATTCGCGCTGGACATCAAAACCGGCCGCTGCCAGAATCGCCGCCAGCGCATCACCGACGACAGCACCTCGACCGTGACCGATATGCAAGGGTCCGGTCGGATTGGCACTGACAAACTCAACCTGCACCTTGATACCGTCACCGACCTGCGAACGACCGAAAGATTCCTGCTCATTGTATATCCGCTGCAGGGTAGCGGCCCAACATCCTCCCGCCAGGCGAAAGTTGATAAAACCCGGCCCGGCGACATCGACGCTTGCGAACTGATCTGATTGCAGCAATTCGGCAACAAGAATCTCAGCTATCCGCCGTGGTGCCTGCCCCTCGAAACGAGCAAGCATCATCGCCAGATTGGTCGCATAATCTCCATGTTCAGGATTTTTCGGTACTTCTAACTGAATTTCTGCGGGATACTCCCCTGAAGTCAGGGTTCCCTGCTGATAACAATGCTCAAGCGCCAGCCTGATGGCGCAGCGAATATCTTCTTTTATCACCTGGAGCCTCTTTCTGTCGTTTTTTCTTCGGAACTGTCCTTGGGAACGTAGTAAATCAGCTCCCCCTCCCGCACCATACCCAACCGGGTTCGTGCCAGATGCTCCCAGTAGTCCCTGTCACTGTTCAGTCGTTCAATTTCCAAGCGCAACCGTTGCTGTTCCTGCTGCATTTCCTCCAGGCGCAACTGCAGTTCCTGCTGTTGCCGCTGGGCCTGGATAATCCTCAATACCCCGCGATCTCCAAACACCGCATAGGCCGCCATCAGCAAAATGACCGCCAGCAGACAAATAGTCAGCAGATTGTTTTTACCGGACATGGCCGGTTCTGATCCCGATCCCACTATTTCCCCGCTCAACCCTCCGGTCCTGACAAAGGAGGGCCAGATTCTCATGTGAGCAGACCGACGTCAAGCCCCGACCGCTGCCAGCATTCAGCCCCTCAGTTTGTACCCAGACCGCCGCTGAACCCCCCGACCGAACCGATGCCCAACATATTGAAGGTAATCATAAAGGAGCGTTCACCGTCGACCCGCTCACGCAAGGTCAACATTACGCTCCAGCATTGACGGCGATACTCTATCCCGACCCGCTGCTCCAGACGCTCATGGTTATGAAAGTCATAGCGCTGTTGATAGGTCAGATAAATCGGCCGCAAAAAACCAAGCCCCAGATCGATCTCACCATAATCAAGGTCTTTGGGACGGTCAATGTTGTAGCTGATCCGCAAATAATTCTCTGACTGGTCGGCAATCCGTCCTTCCGCCAGCAACTCTTTTAAGTCCCTGGTGCGAGAGTCGACAATGACATCTGTGGCCAAACGAACCTGCGCCATCGGCAACAAGGTTAACTGAGCCCGAGCATCACCAAACCCTCTTTCAAGGCGATCTTCACTTAAATGCTGCAGCACCGAAAGCCGCAAATACAACCAATCCCGATACTGTCGGCGGCCATCCTCAGCATCCAGACGCGCCCGCAACCGTTGCACCAGCGCATATTCGAAACGATTAAGGGGAGCAATCCGGTCAAATGAGTCAAAGCGCGGAATATGACGCTGGTCTCTATCAGGAATGTACTCATAGACAATTTCAGGATTGACGGCATGCAGCATCCGGCCTGATTGTCCGAAAGGCAATCCGTAAGTGCGCTGTAATGGAGACGTCGCCACCCGCGTAACCACCTCGACCATACCATGCTGTTCGGTTGTTGAATCTTGATTGAGATCCCAATAATAGCGCTGACGATAGGCCACACTCGGCGTGATACTGAGCCAATGGGAAATTCCGGCATTCAGCGTCAGGGCCGGACGCAGCATCAACCGTTGTCCGGTTGCTCCCTCACGACGCCAAAAATTAGTGTATTCGCTGCCCAACTCATACGCCAAAGGCGTGCTGCCGATGGGACTGCGCGCAATATTGAAGTTGATCCGTGGCAACAACTGCAGGGTGTTCCGCTCCTCAGTTTCAAGATTTTTGCTATATTGCATCAGGGTCACCAGGTTGGCCCGACCCCAGTTGCGACTTAGCGAAAAAACCGATCGGGCCTGATCACGGTTGTAATCGCCGGCAACCTCACCAAAATCCTTGAAATATTCTTTCTCGTTGACATAAAGAGCATCAACCACCATACGTACCTGTCCAGGCAAGGTTCCGGTATGCTGCCATTCAAGAGCATAGCGCTCCTCATCGATCCGCTCACCGGCAACTTCGCGCACATTAATGTGATAGGCGCGGGCTTCACCAGCGTTGTCACGACCAAAAACATACCGATACTCCAAACCCTTTCCAATGCCCATTTTTGACAGATAGTCGAGATACAGGGTGGCATCCTGATTGATGCCCAGGACCTGGTAGTAGGCAGCACCGTAACCAAACCCACGTTTTTTTGAATAGCCGACAGAAGGAATCAGCAGTCCTGATTCGCGTTCGGTTTTGGCCGGGTAGATCATGTAGGGGAAATACAGGGTGGGGATATCTTTAAGATAAAAAACCGTATTGCGCGCCCGCGCGTATCCCCCCAGGGTCACATCAATAAGACCGGCACCGAACTTCCAGTCCGGCACCTCACCATCACAGGTAGTCAAGGTTCCGGAAGTAATCCGGAAGTCATCCTCACCCAACTGTTCGATTATGCGACCACGAACATGAAGGTTCTCTTCCAGCAGATAAAAATACCCCTGATCAACGCGTCCGGTACCGGCTTCCAGGTTGTAACAAGCTTCTGCTCCGGCAAGAATTTCCGTGGGGGAAACAAAACGAACGTTACCGCTGGCCTCCACCTCTCCGGTCATACGGTTCCAGATCATCTGCTCGCTTGCCACTTCGAGATCACCCTGGGTCAGTCTGACGCTGCCGCTGGCACGATAGAGCTCAGCTTCGTGGTCATAACTCAACTCATCCGCTTCGAGATGAACGGGTTCCCCCATCACCACGACGCGACTACGAGCTTCAACAGTAGAGGCCCCGACAACACATATCAGCACCAACAGGGCAATCCGGCGAATCAGCATAAAAACATCCGAAAGGGGACTGGGATCAACGAATGATCGGGGTTATATCCGTTTGTACAACGAGTTGCTCGCGAACAGCAGCAACCAGAAACAATGAACCGGCGACCACAATGGCCTCATTGTCGTTCCGCGACTGCTGCGCCGCTCGCAAAGCGGCCATCGGATCGACATACGACTGCGCTGCTACCTCCTGAGCGGCGGCGCGCTTGCACATCAGTTCAGGCTCCGCAGCATCTTCCACCGGCGGCGTCACCGCATACAGCTTACGACAAAAAGGCAGTAACAGATCAAGCATCGGCAGCACCTGTTTGTCAGCCTTGCAGCCAAAAATCAAATGGACACCACGGATGTTGTGTTCACTCAGGTAGGCCGCAAGAATTAAGGTTCCGGCGTGGTTATGAGCCCCATCAAGGAGAACCTGGTGCGGCAGCCACTCCAACCTTCCCGGCCAGCAAACATCCTCGAGTCCCGATTTGACCATGGCAGGATCAAGACCGACCCCCTTGTCTGCCAGACAGGCTGCAGCGACGGCGGCCAGGGCCAGGTTCTGATGCTGATGGACCCCAGGCAGGGCCGGACGTACGGCATTATACTGGATCTGCCCGACATGAACATCAAGGGTATCCTTGCCTGAGCGCCAGGAATAATCACGATCCGCCGCCAGCAGGAGGCTGTCAAGCTGCCGGGCGCGCTCTTGTAACACAGCGGCAGCAGCCGGAAGCTGGCGTGCGCTGATAACTGGGACACCGGGTTTGATAATTCCGGCCTTCTCCGCCGCGATCTGCTCCAGAGTGTCACCGAGATGACGAGTATGGTCAAGGGCGATGGGAGTTATCAGGCACAGTTCCGGCGTGACAACATTGGTTGCATCCAGACGACCCCCCATACCGCATTCCATAATCGCCCAGGCCGCACCATGGCGCTTGAAACTGAGCAGGGCCATGGCCGTTGTCACCTCGAAGAATGTCGCCCGTAACTCCTCGGCGTGGGGGCGCAATTCCTCAATCAGGTCAATCGCCTCAGCCAGATCAAGTTGATGAGTATCAATCCGAATGCGCTCAGTAAACTGATGCAGATGAGGTGAAGTATAGAGTCCGGCAGGAATGCCGGCGGCATGGAAAATGGCCGCCAGCGCGGCAGCAGTCGATCCCTTGCCGTTGGTTCCGGCGACATGCAGAATGCGCAGATCCCGATGAGGGTTGCCGACGCGGTCAAGCAGCTCCCGAATTGTCTCAAGACCCAGCTTGATGCCAAAAAAACGAAGCGAATAAAGATAGTTAAGACTGTTGCGATGGTTCGGCAGCATCGCAACAATCAGCTTTTGGTAAAAATACGCAGAATCTGTGACAGGGTCTTCTTCATTTCCTGACGCGACACAATCATATCAACCATGCCGTGCTCAAGCAGGTATTCCGAGCGCTGAAAGCCTTCCGGCAACGTCTGGCGAATCGTCTGCTCAATAACCCGCGGGCCGGCAAAACCGATCAGGGCGCGAGGCTCGGCAATATTCAAGTCACCCAGCATGGCAAAACTGGCCGTGACCCCACCGGTCGTCGGATCGGTCAGCACCGAGATGAAAGGAATACCGGCGGCTTTCAGACGCGCCAGAGCAGCACTGGTTTTTGCCATCTGCATCAACGACAGGATACTCTCCTGCATCCGTGCTCCGCCGGAAGAAGAGAACACCAGCACCGGCGCATGGGTTTCCAGACCTTTTTCTATGGCGCGGGTGATTTTTTCACCAACCACGGACCCCATACTGCCGCCCATGAAAGAAAAATCAAACACAGCGACAACAACCGGCAGCCCCTCAAGCTTGCCTTCGCCACAGATAATGGCGTCACCATCACCGGATTTTTTCACTGCAGCTTTGATACGATCCTTGTATTTTTTCGAATCCTTGAAATCGAGAAAATCAATAGAACGCATTCTGGCGTCCATCTCAACAAAGGTTCCGGCATCCACAATCAGATCGATACGCTCACGGGCACCGATACGGAAATGGTAATCGCACTTGGGACACACGTTAAAATTGCGCTCGATTTCCTTGCCGTAGATAATTTCCTGACAGTTCTTGCACTTTGTCCACACTCCTTCCGGAACCTGGACGTTTTTTTTCTCAACAGAAGCCGTTACCGACTTTTTTTTACGAAACCAGACCATGTCCAACCCCTTTATCGGTTCGTGAACCTGACAATTCGTCTGCCCGGAATGCAGGCAAGCCCGCCAACCGGATCACAAAATACGCATGTTAATGCATACGGATCGGACGAGCCGGCAGAACAGTTCAGCACCTTATCTTTTACAACCTTGTTTCAAGGCTGCTGCGAAGGCAGCCACTTTGGTCGTCAATTGATTTGAATGACCATATTCAGCGATGATCCTGACCAGAGCACTGCCGACCACCACGGCATCAGCGAATTCGGCCACCGCGCGAACATCATCAACCGTGGTAATACCAAAACCAACCGCAACCGGCACCTGCGTCATCTGCTTCAGTTGCTGAACCCTGTCGCAAATATCAGCGGGGGAAACCGCCTGGGTCCCCGTGACTCCGGTCATCGACACATAGTAGATATATCCTTCAGCCGTCGCCGCCAGACGCGCCATCCGCTCCGGCGGTGTGGTCGGTGCCAGCAAGGTAATCAAGGGCAAACCGGCTGCGGCACAGGCAGGCTGAACTTCTTCCATCTCCTCTGCCGGCAGATCAACCAGCAGCAAACCGTCGACGCCGGCGGCAGCTGCGTCAGCGGCAAAACGCTCGACACCATAGCAAAACACCGGATTATAGTAACCCATCAATACCAAAGGGATCTGAACATCACGACGGGCCTGGCTGACGATATCCAACACCCTCGCCAGCGTTGTCCCTGCCGCCAGAGCACGCTCCGATGCGGCCTGAATTGTCGGCCCATCGGCCATCGGATCGGAAAAGGGGACGCCGAGTTCGATGACATCAGCACCGGCAGCAGCCAGGGTACGGATCAACTCAACCGTCAACTCCGGCGACGGATCACCCGCAGTAATAAAAGGGATGAGGGCCGCGTCGCCACGCTTGTTCAATTCATCAAATGTTGTTTGCAAACGTGACATCATTTCCTGTATTCACCACCCCCTGGTTAGACCATTAACATTTCTTACAACGACAGATCAGCTTAGACGATTCACCGCCGCTGTTTCAATCATTTTCTCAAGTTAGTCGTCGTTTGCCCTGCGTTATTCCTGACCACCCGGCTTGTCGACATGCCCCTCTGCGGAGGCCGTTCCCGGCTTCCGTTTGCGTCGGGGGCGACGGCGCTTGCGCGGTTCTGCGGGCTTTTCCACCACCGGGCGCTTCTTCTTGGGGCGGGCGCGATGATAGGTGAAACAAAAATCTTCGTCCACCGGTACCTCGCTGGCGATTTTGAACCCCAGATAATCTTCGATGTCGGGAAGCACGTAGACCATTTCTTCGTCAGCAAAACTGATCGCCCGGCCAACGGCTCCGGCCCGCGCTGTTCGACCAATACGGTGAACATAATCCTCGCGATCCTGGGGCAGATCATAATTGATCACATGGGTCACCCCATCGACATGAATCCCGCGCGAGGCGACGTCGGTAGCCACCAGATGAGTGATGCTGCCGAGTTTGAACTGGTCGAGGATCCGCATCCGCTTTTTCTGTGGGATATCCCCGGACAGTACCGCGCTGGAGAGATTATTGGCCTGCATCAAAGCATCAAGCTTTTCAGCTTCAATCTTGGTGTTGACAAAAACCATCACCCGCAGGGCATCTTTTTCACGCTGCAACAAGCCCAGCAACAAGGCAAACTTCTCCCTGCGCATCACATGATAGACAATCTGCTCAACCCCCTCGGCCGAGACCTGCTCCGGGGCAATTTCAACCCGCTGGGCCAGGTCCATGAATTCATAGGCCAACTCCATCACCTGGGGGGACAGGGTAGCTGAAAACAACATGGTCTGGCGTTTTTCAAAAGGGGGCAGCTTACGCAGCAGATAGCGCAGATCCTTGATAAACCCCATATCAAACATGCGATCTGCTTCATCGATAACCAGGGCCTCTACCTCTTTGAAGGAAAAAACCCGCTGTTTGAAATAGTCGATCAAACGCCCGGGAGTGGCAACAATCACATCAACGCCGTCTTTTAAGGCCTGGCGCTGTTTTTCGTAGTCAACCCCGCCAAAGATCGGCTGAACCTTGATGCCGGTGTGACGTCCGAGAAGATCGGCATCCCGACAGATCTGGACCACCAGTTCACGGGTTGGGGCCATCACCAGCGCACGCGGACTATCCCCCGATGGCCGGGAATTCGCCAGGAGGCGGCAGAAAACAGAAATTAAAAAAGCAGCAGTTTTCCCGGTGCCGGTCTGAGCCTGGGCAGCAACATCCTTGCCTTCAAGAGCCAACGGAATCGACTCCTGCTGGACCGGGGTCAGGGTTTCGAACCCGGCGTCGGCAATGCCCTGCATCACACTCGTCGGCAACTCCAGATCAGTAAATCTCATCACAACTCAACTTTCATCGCTTCGGCAACCGTATTGATATCCTTGTCACCACGACCTGACAGGCAGACAAGGATCACCTGTTGCGGATCCATCGTTGGTGCCAGCTTGATGACCTCGGCAACCGCATGGGCAGACTCAAGGGCAGGAATGATTCCTTCAGTTTCCGTCAAGGTACGAAACGCAGCCAGGGCCTCATCATCGGTCACCGCTACGTATTCAGCGCGCTCCATGTCACGCAGATGGGCATGCTCGGGACCGACCCCCGGGTAGTCAAGACCGGCGGAGATGGAATGGGCATGCTGAATCTGGCCGTCGTCATCCTGCAGTAAAGAGGTCTTGTTGCCGTGTAACACGCCGGTGGAACCGGCTCCCAGGGAGGCAGCATGCTTACCGGTCTCAACACCGAACCCGGCCGCCTCAACCCCCAGAAGGCGTACCTCGCGATCACCGATGAAAGGGTAGAACAGTCCAATGGCGTTGGAACCACCACCAATGCAGGCAACGGCGACATCGGGCAGACGCCCTTCTGCGGCAAGGATCTGTTCTCTGGCTTCAGCGCCGATCACCTTCTGAAAGTCACGCACCATCAGGGGATAGGGGTGGGGACCGGCAACAGTGCCAATCACGTAAAAGGTATCACGCACATGGGTCACCCAGTGACGCAGGGCATCGTTCATGGCATCTTTCAGGGTTGCCGTCCCACTGGTGACCCCCGTTACTTTGGCACCGAGAAGTTTCATGCGAAAGACATTCAGAGCCTGGCGTCTGATATCTTCGGTGCCCATGAACACCTCACACTCCATGCCGAACAAGGCTGCCACTGTTGCCGTGGCCACCCCGTGCTGACCGGCACCGGTTTCGGCAATGACCTTCTTTTTCCCCATCCGCCGCGCCAGCAACACCTGACCGACGGTATTATTGACCTTATGAGCACCCGTGTGGTTAAGATCTTCGCGCTTGAGGTAGATCCTGGCACCCCCCAGCTTCCGCGTCAAACGCTCGGCGAAGTAAAGCGGACTGGGGCGCCCGACATAGTGTTTGAGATAGTAGTCAATTTCGTCCTGAAAGGCCGGATCCTGCCGAGCGACACCGTAGGCTTCTTCCAGTTCAAGCAGTGCCGGCATCAGGGTTTCAGCAACGTAACGACCACCATATTGACCGAAATGTCCGCGCTGATCGGGATATTCATACATCATGCGTTTCTCACCTGTTGGATAAATTGGGCGACCAGGGTCATATCTTTACGACCCGGCTCACTCTCGACGCCGCTGGACACATCGACAGCATAGGGATTCACCAGTTGAATTGCCGTGGCGACGTTGGCCGGGTTAAGGCCACCGGCCAGGATAACCGGTTTATTGAGCACGGCACGGCTTACCAGTTGCCAGTCAAAACGACGTCCGGTTCCACCATACCCCTCATCACTCCAGGCATCGAGAAGCAGTGCCGTCACCGGATAGTCGTCAACATGCTTAAGGGAATCTTCATTCCGAACCCTCAAAGCCTTGATCACCGGGTAGGGGTCGAGATAACAATCTGTAACCTTTTCATCACCATGCAACTGGACCAGTTGAAGTCCGGTCTGCACCATGATTTGATGAATTTTCACCGCCGGGGTGTTAACAAACAAACCGACGGTCGAAACAAAGGGAGGCAGGGCGGCAACAATGTCGGCAACCCGTTCCGGGGCAATGTAGCGGGGGCTGGCGGGATGAAAGACAAAACCGATGGCATCCGCTCCGGCGGCTACCACGCTTTGGGCATCGGCCAGGTTGGTGATGCCGCAAATTTTGATCCGGGTCGTTGCCATCAGTCACCGCTCCCAAGGAGTTCACGCAATTTGGCGGCAATATCTGCTTCACGCATCAGACTTTCGCCAACCAGAAAAGCCCGGGCACCGGCACGCTGCAGACGCTCGACATCAGCGCGGGAGTTGATACCGCTTTCGGCGACAGCAAGCTGCTCCTCCGGCACCTGGGCAGCAAGAGCTTCAGTAATTCCCAGATCGGTAACAAAGGTGCGCAGATCGCGATTATTGATACCGATGAGGTCCACCGGCAGCTTCAGCGCCCGTTGCATCTCACCAGCATCATGAACTTCGAGGAGGGTGTCGAGCCGCAACCCTCTTGCCTGCTCCGCCAGAACCAGCAGTTGTTCATCATCAAGGGCCGCAGCGATCAGCAACACGGCATCGGCACCAGCCAGGCGCGCCTGATACAACTGATAGGCATCAACGATAAAGTCCTTGCACAACAAGGGCAAGGATACCTGCTCACGAATCAAGCCCAAATAACGCAGATGACCGTAGAAGTACTGTTGATCCGTCAGCACCGAAAGACAAGTAGCACCGGCATCCTGATACTCTTCGGCAATGGTCACCGGATCAAAATCAGCGCGGATAATCCCTTTCGAAGGGGAGCCCTTCTTGACCTCGGCAATGATGGGCGTCCCTCCCGATGCCGCCATGGTGCGCAAAGCCCGGGCAAAACCGCGCGGGATATCTTCCAGATCACCAATCCGCGCAGCCAGGTCCGCAAGGGAACGCTGGGCCTTGGCGGCGGCTACTTCCTCATTTTTCGTTGCCAGTATTCTGTCGAGAATCATGAATTCGTCATCCGTACCAGTTCCGCCAGCACCTGGGCGGCGCTGCCGCTGTCAATGGCGCGAGCAGCCGTGGAAATACCGTCAGGAATAGTCGCTACCACTCCCGCCGCCAGCAGAGCATAAGCACTGTTAAGTAGAACGATGTCCCGCTGCGGCCCCGATCGTCCGCCAAGGATCGCACGGACAATCTCGGCATTACGCGCCGCATCACCCCCCTGGAGATCGGCAAGGTCACAAGAATGAAAGCCGAACTCCTCCGGTGTAATCGAAGAGACGGTCACCCCGGAGTTGTTGATCGTTGCTATGGTCGTGAAGCCGGTCAGGGTGATTTCATCCATGCCGTCACTGCCATGAACGACAAAGCCCCTGCGACACCCCAGGGAAAAGAGCACCTCGGCAAGTTTTTCCACCAGATCAACACGGTATACCCCGAGCACCTGACAATTGGCTCTGGCCGGGTTGGTCAAGGGACCGAGAATATTAAAGATGGTGCGAATGCCGATTTCACGGCGCGGGCCGATGGCATATTTCATCGCCCCGTGCAGTGCCGGAGCAAACAAAAACCCGACACCGATCTGCTCAATACACTGGGCAACCAGTGCCGGCGGCACATCCAGATTAACCCCGAGCTGCTCAAGCACGTCTGCACTGCCACAAGCCGACGAGACACTGCGGTTGCCATGTTTGGCAACATTGACACCACAGGCCGCAACCACCAGAGCAACAGTGGTTGAGATATTGAAGCTGCGGGTACCACTGCCGCCGGTGCCACAGGTATCAAGAATGGTTTCACGGTCAAGGTTGATATCGTCGCGATCCATATCCAAGGTGGTATTCACTTCGATAGGTGTTGCATGATCACGCATGACCCGTGCCGCGCCGACAATTTCCGTTACCGTCTCCCCCTTCATTCGTAACGCCGTGACAAAAGCGCCAATCTGGGCCGGGGTTGCCTCACCGCCCATGATCATGGTCATGACCTCAATCATCATCTGTTCCGACAGGTCATGCCCTTCAACGAGCAAGCCGATGGCCTCTTTGATCATAGCAATTTCTCCGCCGCACTCAGTTCCAGAAAGTTGCCGAGAAGACGCTTCCCCTCCAGGGTCAGAATCGATTCCGGGTGAAACTGTACTCCCCAAACCGGCAGGCTCACATGTTCCAGCCCCATGATTTCCCCCTCGGCTGTCCAGGCGGTAATTCTCAACGTTGCCGGGAAGGTCTCGCGACGAGCCTCAAGGGAATGATAGCGAGTTGCGGTAAAAGGATTGGAGAGGTTACGGTACAAACCCTTTCCGTCATGTTCAATCGGACTGGTTTTACCATGCATCAGTCGCTGTGCTCTCACCACCTCGCCACCGTAAACTTCAGTGATGGCCTGATGTCCAAGACAGATACCGAGGATCGGTATGTTGCCGGCAAAGCGTTCAATAGCTGCCATGGAGATACCGGCCTGGGCCGGAGTACAGGGTCCGGGCGAAATAACCAGATGATCGGGTGCCAGCACCGCTATTTCGTTCAGGGAGATCTTGTCGTTGCGAAACACCCGGACATCCTCACCCAGTTCCATAAAATATTGCACCAGATTGTAGGTAAAGGAATCGTAATTATCAATCATCAACAGCATGGGAGCGGTTCCATTTCAGCGGCAAATACTTACAACAGACCTTGATGCGCCATTTCGACAGCACGCTTGACGCCACGCGCCTTGTTGAGGGTTTCCTGATATTCCATCTCCGGATCACTGTCGGCAACAATCCCGGCACCGGCCTGCAGATACAACTGATCCTTTTCAATCTGCAGCGTCCGAATGGCAATGGCCAGATCCATATTGCCGCTGAACGAAAAATAGCCAACGGCCCCGCCATAGACTTCACGTCGTGCCGGTTCCAGTTCGTCAATGATTTCCATCGCCCGTATTTTTGGTGATCCGGACAGGGTGCCGGCCGGGAACGCGGCCCGAAATACGTCAAAACTGTCCAACCCCGGACGCAAACGGCCACAAACGTTTGAAACGATATGCATCACGTGGGAATACCGTTCAATCACCATCAATTCGCTGACTTCAACACTGCCGGCAACAGCAATACGCCCGACATCGTTACGTCCGAGGTCCACCAGCATGATATGCTCTGCCAATTCCTTCGGGTCAGTCAGCAGCTCTTTTTCCAGTTGCCGATCCTCTTCCGGCGTCTGCCCACGCGGGAGCGTGCCGGCAATAGGACGGACATCAACCCGGTTTCCTTCCTTACGGACCAGAACTTCCGGTGACGCACCAACAACCATGGAATCACCGAAACGCAGGAAATACATGTAGGGAGAAGGATTGATAGTTCGCAAGGCCCGGTATATATCGAAGGGATCAGCCTTCAGCGTCGCATTGAAACGCTGTGACAGCACTACCTGAAAGATATCTCCGGCGCGAATATACTCCTTGCACTGCTCCACCGCCGCCTTGAAGGCGGTAGGGGTAAAGTTCGGCGTAAAGTCACTGGATACCGATCCGGTACTGACCGGTTCAGCGTAGGACAAGGGGCAACGCAACTGACGGATCAAATCATCTATCTGTTGCAGCGCAGCGTCGTAGGCCTGCCGGGGATCGTCCCCCTCGCGCAGATGAACATTGCAGACAACCTTCACCTTCTGACGCATGTTGTCAAAAATAATGACCCGCTCAGTTACCATAAAACAGGCATCCCAGCCACCGATGCGACGAGGATTCTTGTCCGGCAACTCCTCGATGAAGCGAACCATGTCGTATCCAAGATATCCGACCGCACCGCCGAAAAACAGGGGCAGTCCCTCCACCTCGACCGGACGATAAACACTCATGAGGGAACGCAGATATTCCAGGGGATCACTGACCTCACCCTGCTGTTCCAGCTTGCCGTCAAAGAGGATTTCATACTTAGTGCCCCGGCAGCGAAACACACGCGCCGGACCACTGCCCAAAAACGAGTAACGCGCCCACTTCTCGCCACCTTCAATTGACTCCAGCAAAAATGCATTGCAACCATCGTCAATTTTGCGAAACGCAGAAACCGGCGTTTCCATATCAGCAAGAATTTCACGATAAACCGGGATCAGGTTCCCCTGGCGAGCCAGACTGACAAAGTCTTCTTTATTGGGAAAATACATATCAATCGGTATCCGGATTCAATCCTGGAAGAAATACTGGACGTGGCATGAAGTGAGGCTTTTTAACACCCCTCGTCAAATCAAGTCAAGGAAGAGCACTACCGCAGCAAAACAGAGATGATCAGCAGCAAGGAAGGAATGTCGACAAGACAACTCCGAACCCACCTGTCAACCCTGTGTTTATCTTTATATCTGTTGGATCCAGGAAAAATAATGCCATTTCATTTTTGCCGCTAAGCACCTTTAGCGTTGGCACAAAATCGCCTGAAAAACCCGAAATAAATAACACAAACAATCAAAGTTTGACTAAATTTGTAAACATCGTTTATCAAAAAATGAAATTTTTACAAAAGACGATTACCCTTTTATTTCAACTATTTAAGCCATACAAAACCAAATGTCACTACACTAAAATCAGTTACGATAAAAATTTATAAAAAAGCGTGTTGACAAAAATATAACAGCGTATTACTGTTCGTTCCACACGCTCAAAAGAGTGGGCGCGTGTTGCTAAAACGAATATCTGATCTATTATTTCTCAACAGACCGGGAGTTATTGAGGGCTTTCATGTCAGGCAGAGACAAGGATTCATACAGCATCCGCTCCGTTGAAAACGCCCTGCACCTGCTGGAAGCATTGGCAAGCAACGGTGAGCGCTGCAGCCTGGCACAACTCAGCGACAGGCTCGACATGACCAAAGCCAGCCTCTTTCGCCTGATGGCCACCTTCGAGAACATGGGCTACGTCGAACGCGGTGAGCGTTCCGGTGAGTACCAACTCGGCATGGCGGCCTTTGAAACCAGCCAGAAACTTCTTGCCCGCATGCCTCTGTTACGCCATGCGCGCCCGGTCATGTCTCACCTGGCACGCCAATGTGACGAAACGGTTTATCTTGTTGTGCGTCGCGGCCAGGACGCCCTGTTTCTTGACATGGCCGACAACGACCAGAAGGTCAACGTTGTCCCCCTGACCAGCCACCGCTTCCCCCTCGCCAGCTGTGCTCCCGGCAAACTCCTGCTGGCTTTTGCCCAGGGTGCTTCACCGGCATCTCTGGAAGACAACCAGGGGGGCTCCATCTATCAGTCCCAGCGCTACTGCGTTGACCACGATGGCCTCGGAGAAGGCAGCAGCGCCCTGGCCGTTCCTCTTTTTCAGCAGGGGCAGAAGCTCGCCGGATGCCTGACCATCGTCGCACCGACCTTTCGCATGAATGAGCAGCGCATCACCAGCGAACTTCTGCCGGCACTCAAGGCCGCCGGCGACATGATATCGGCACGTCTGGGATACAACCTTTACAGTTCCCGGGGCCTGACATGAAAAAGGTTAAAACTTTTTCCGCAGAGCTTCGTACCGCTCTGTGGCCTGTTTTTATGGATTAAAGCACCTACAAAACTAACCGTTTCAATGAAAGGAGACCAGGATTTCAAGAGCGACCCCATTGGCAGCACCCAGTTTCAATTCAGGCTTTAACAGCCAACAATCTCAATGAACAAAAGAGGAGGAAGGTATGGAAGATCAAGGAAAAGCTTACTGGTTTGCAACCCTCAAACTGATCGGCTGGATTCTCGCTGTCTGGGCAATTGTGTCCTACGGATTCGGGATCGTCTTTGCCTCGGCACTGAACAACATCTCCCTTGGAGGTTATCCCATGGGATTCTGGTGGGCTCATCAGGGCTCTATGTATGTCTTCATTGCACTGATTTTCATCTACGCGAAACTTCAGGACAATGTCGACAGAAAATTCAACGTTCACGAAGAATAATAGAGGAGGAGACCTAAATGAGTCTGCAATTTTTAACCTATCTTGTTGTTGGCGCAACTTTCGCGCTCTACATTGGTATCGCCGTCTGGTCACGCGCCGGCAGCACCGGTGATTTCTACGTTGCCGGTGGCGGTGTTCACCCGGTTACCAACGGTATGGCAACTGCGGCGGACTGGATGTCGGCGGCCTCCTTCATCTCCATGGCCGGCCTCATCGCCTACATGGGCTACGGTGGCGGCCTGTTCCTGATGGGCTGGACCGGTGGCTACGTGTTGATGGCAACGGTTCTTGCTCCCTACCTGCGCAAATTCGGGCGCTTCACCGTACCGGCGTTTTTTGCCGATCGCTACTACTCAAAGTCAGCAGCGGCAACAGCGGTTATCTGTCTGCTGGTCGCCTCCATCACCTACATTATCGGCCAGATGACCGGCGTTGGTGTTACCTTCTCGCGTTTCCTCGGCGTTTCCAACGAGATGGGTATCTACCTCGGTATGGGTATCGTGTTCTGCTATGCGGTTTTCGGCGGCATGAAAGGGATCACCTACACCCAGGTGGCCCAGTACTGCGTTCTGATTTCTGCCTACACCATTCCGGCAATTTTTATCTCGTTCCAACTCACCGGCGTACCCATTCCCCAGCTTGGCCTTGGTGCCTCCCTGGTGGGTGAAGACATCACCCTGCTGGCCAAACTGAATCAGGTTGTCACCGAACTCGGTTTTGGCGAATACACCACACAGGTTCCTGGCAGCAAACTGAACATGTTTGTTTACACCTTTTCTTTGATGATCGGTACCGCTGGTCTGCCCCACGTTATTATCCGCTTCTTCACCGTTCCTACGGTTAAAGATGCCCGTTTGTCAGCCGGCTGGGCCCTGGTCTTCATCGGTATCCTCTACACCACCGCTCCGGCGGTTGCCGCCATGGCGCGCCTGAACCTTCACGCGACCGTCAACACCGAAGTCTGGAGTAGCGGAGAAATGGTCAGCCCGACCAGTGGTCTGGTCTATGAAGATCGTCCCGACTGGATGAAGCGCTGGGAAGTTACCGGTCTGCTGCGCTGGGAAGACAAGAACAACGATGGCCGTATCCAGTACTACAACGACCGCAACACCAATCCGGCATTCCAGGCTAAAGTCGCTGCCGCCGGTTGGCAAGGCAACGAGTTGACAGTTAATAACGATATCATCGTTCTGGCCAACCCCGAAATCGCCCTGCTGCCCAACTGGGTTATCGCCCTGGTAGCTGCCGGCGGTGTTGCCGCCGCCCTCTCAACAGCGGCGGGTCTGTTGCTGGCCATTTCATCGGCGATCTCCCACGACCTGCTCAAGAAGATCTTCATGCCTGACCTGAGCGAAAAGGCCGAGCTGCGAGCCGGACAGTTTGCCATGGCCGGTGCGATTCTGGTTGCCGGCTGGCTGGGTCTGAATCCACCGGGCTTCGCTGCCGGTACCGTGGCCCTGGCCTTCGGTATTGCCGCCTGCTCCATCTTCCCGGCGTTGATGATGGGTATCTTTAACAAGAACATGTGCAAATACGGCGCGATCTGGGGCATGGCCGTCGGCCTTTCCGTGACCCTGTTCTACGTTTTCGCCCACAAAGGCATCTTCTTTATCCGTGGAACCGAGTTCCTGGGCCTGATCGGTGGCGCGAACTCCTTCTTCGGCATCACACCCGAGGCCTTCGGTGCCGTCGGTGCCGGCCTGAACTTCCTGACTGCCTACCTCGTCAGCAAGCTCACCCCACCGCCGCCGGAGCATATCCAGCACATGGTCGAGGATGTCCGCACCCCGCGTGGTTCTAAAGCAGTTACCGGTGGTGGCGGCCACTAACATGTTGTTATTCTGAGATCGCTTCAACGCGAATCAGCTTCCATGCCCCGTCGACCTGTCGGTCGACGGGGCTTTTTTATCCTGTGATCGCCGTGGCTCACATAAGTCAATACCAATACATGACCTCAAGCAAGAATCGCTGCCGCTGTGATTAACGGCGGATTTCCACACCCAATGATAAATACATGATAAACTCTTGCGAATTCAGCGGCGGTCAGGTAAAACACTGGATCATATTTCACCTTCCGGAGCGTGCCCATGCAGTTGCTTTTTGATGCCTCTACCGTCATTACCTGGCTGTTGTTCCTGGCCCTGTTTCCCCTGTCTTTTTTCTGGTTGCGGCGCGCCAGACGAATCTTTATTGACAAAAACTATGCGGAAGTCGCCCTGAAACGCGGCCTGCCCCCGGAAAACCCGGCCAAATTTGCGCCTATTTCCGGACTGATCAATCTGGTTGCCGGGGGGATTGCCGCCTGGATTATTATTGGTGTGCCCTTCTACATTGCAACCGGCATTGAAATCGGCCCCTTCGCTGCCTACGATCAGTGGAGTGCCCTTGGCGGCATCACCATCTGGTCCAAACTGATTGCCGATTTCATCCTGAGTCGCTATGCCCATCCGTTTCAGTTCGGCAGCAAGAAGGAAAATTGACATGTCGGGCTGTTTGTGCCCTTCCTCTGCAAGCGCCATCTGTGATATTGTCCCATATCGAAACTGACAGCATTTCACTCAAGTACTGTGGTCGACATATTGTTGTCTGGCCTAACTGAATTGGCGGGTTGTTAATCATGGGACTTATTCAATCGTTACGCGACACCCAACCCTTTGACCAACTTCCCGACACCATATTCAAGCGCATCGGCGACAGCGCAATCATCAGAAAGTTCCCGGCAAAAATTCATATTTTCAACCAACATGATGAACCGACCGGATATCTCTATATCATCAAGTCGGGGCTGGTAGAAATCGTCGTTCTGGCTCCCGGTGGCGTTGAAATGACCGTTGATTTCCGTAAGGAAGGGTCCTTTTTCGGGAGCACCCCAATCTTTACCAACGATGGCTACACGGCCGGAGCCCGACCGGTGACGGACACCGAATGCTATCTGATACCGCGACAGACCATGACGGATATCGCCGCCGATTATCCGCATATCACCGACTATTTCAACAAGGTCGTATACTCCCGGGTGCGCAACCTGTACTCCGACATGGTCAACGAACACGCACGCAACACCCTGACCCAGGTTGAAGCCTACCCTTTCAAGAAACGCCTGTCGGAGATCATGACATCGCCGGCAGAAACCTGCACCGCCGACACACTTATTCCTGAAGTTGCCCGGCGCATGACCATACGCGGTATCGGTGCCGTCCTGGTTTGCGATGACAAGGATCGGCTTATCGGCATCATCACAGAGCAGGATCTGGTGTCGAAAGTTCTGGCCCGGCAGCAAGCCAACTGCAGAACCGCCACGGCGGCTGAAATCATGACTCCCAATCCTCAGACCATGACCCCTGAAACCTTCATGTATGAGGCGACAACCTTCATGATGGCCCATAAGGCCAAACATGTTCCTATTCTGGATCGCGATACCATCGTCGGCATCGTCACCCTGCAGGATCTGATGAAGTACCGCAGCCAGAAATCGATGCTGCTCGTTGGTAACATTAACAAGGCACGCACCATAGAAGATCTGATTGTCGCCCGCTCCGAAGTTGTCAAAGTTGCCCGGGCACTGATGGGCGAATCCCGCAGCCATGTCGAAACCATGGAGATTGTTTCCTACATTCATCACCGGATCATACGCCGCTGTTATGAAATCGTCATTGATGAAACCAAACGCCAGGGGCTCACACCCCCGGATATCCGCTTCTGTTTTTTTATCATGGGAAGTGGTGGCCGCAAAGAGATGCTCCTTGGCCCCGATCAGGATAATGGCCTGATTTATGAAGACTTTCCTGACAGCCAAGCCGAAGAAGTAGAGGCCTTTTTTGCTCCTTTTGCAGAAAAACTGGTTGGCGCCCTGGCCCGCATCGGTTATCCACGCTGCAAGGGGAAAGTGATGGCCAACAACCCCATCTGGCGTGGGCGACTTAACGAATGGAAGAAAAGAATCGCCGACTGGATCAGAGTTCCGGAACCCCAAAAAGTTCGCTATTCATCGATCTTTTTCGATTTCATGCCGATAGCCGGTGATGCCACACTGTCTCAGGATTTGCGCGACATTGTTCACCGCCACATCAAGGAACACCCCATTTTTCTGTTCCACATGATGGAGCTCGATTTCAAGCACAAGGTCCTCCTAAGTCTCATTGGTCGCTTTAGCACCAGCCGTGAAAAAGAACACAAGGGAAC
>OBJA01001017.1_pt1 | contig 21115 bp, 18 predicted proteins | sample 1519751 | NCBI WGS metagenome assembly OBJA01 (sample SAMEA3881238, study PRJEB22517) | soil metagenome | biome: lake sediment; feature: soda lake sediment; material: sediment, water from around vicinity | place: India | collected 2013-12-23 | depth 3 m
CAGGCATCGATGAGGTCCTCCTTCTCGCGAAACTCCCGGCGCACCTCCTCCAGGCCGATGTCCAGGACCTCGGCCACCTGGAACAGCCGCAGCCGTTCCCAGGAACTCTGCGCGGCCAGCGCCAGGGCCGTGTCCACGATGCGGTCTCGCAAGCCTGCTTCGCTCATCCGAGCATCCTCCGGAAGCCGATTACCCGCAATACTAGCAAATCCACCCGGCTTTTCCGGCCCCGGCCCAGGCCAAGGATTCCGCTATACTTTCCCTCCCATGAAGTATCTCGCCCTCATTGCCGTCCTGTGCAGCCCGCCCGCGCTGGCCAGCGACCCGGACGCGGAATCCTGGTTCGACCAGGCCGAGGCCGAGGAGGCCCGCCTGCGCCAGATCAACAAGGGCACCCTGGATTTCCATGCCTCGCCCCCGGATACGCGCACCCACCGGCTCCACAACCGCCTGGACATCCTCCCGGCAAGCCTGGCGAGCGGGTACGTGGCGCTGCGGCAATGCCACGAACAGCTCGATCCCGTCCGCCGGGCGGAGATCAGCTACCGCCACAAGAGCATGAAGGGCCTGCGCCTGGAGTCCTGGCAGGGCATGGGGCGCGCCTGGGTGGAGGGCGATTCCGTGCAGATGGTCGAGGTGGAGGAAGGCGCGACGCTGTGCATCCGTGCAGAGGTGGCGATCCTGCGGCCGCGGGAGGGGGGTGGCTATACCCTGCGCAGCGGCCCCTTCCACCGCCGCTTCCTGGATGGCTACTTCCCCATGCAGGTAACCCTGGACATCCACTACCCTGAAGCCCTGCTGCGCCTCGACCAGCTGGAACCGGTCCCCCAGCCGGGTTTCACCCTGGTCGAGGAGAGCGGCCACCTGCGGCTGCAGGCCCTGTTTTCCGGGAGGCTCACCCTGGAACTCGGTTTCCGTAAACCCTAGCCAGGTCTACACTTCGACACAGGCGCTCACTGCGAGCACGGATCATTGCCCCGGGAAACCATGCAACCCATCCGCACCGCTGTCATCGGTACCGGTTACCTCGGCCGCTTCCATGCCGAGAAGTTCGCGGCCCTGCCCGAAGCGGAACTGGTGGCCGTGGTCGATATCCAGTCCGAACGGGCCCGGGAAACCGCCGCCCGGCTGGGCACCCGCGCCCTGGCCGACTACCGGGAACTGGATGGCCAGGTGGATGCCGTCAGCATCGTCGTGCCCACCTCCCTCCATCATGAAGTGGCCCGCCACTTTCTCGCCCGGGGCGTGCATGTGCTGGTGGAAAAGCCCATCACCGTCACCCTGGCCGAAGCGGACGAACTGATCGCACTGGCCCGGGACCGGGACCTGGTGTTGCAGGTCGGCCACAGCGAGCGTTTCAACGCGGCCCTGATGGCCCTCGATCCGATCCTGCTCCAGCCGCTGTTCATCGAGTCCCTGCGCATCGCCCCCTTCCGTCCGCGCGGCACCGATGTCTGCGTGGTGCTCGATCTCATGATCCACGACATCGACATCATCCAGCACCTCGTGGCCTCGCCCGTGCGCAGCATCGACGCCAGCGGCGCCCAGGTGCTGTCGGAGGAAACGGACATCGCCAATGTGCGCCTGCAGTTCGAAAACGGCTGCGTGGCCAATGTCACCGCCAGCCGGGTCAGCTCCCATGCCGAGCGCAAGATGCGCATCTTCCAGCCGCGCAACTACCTCAGCCTCGACTTCCAGAACCGCGTGCTCAGAATTCACCGCATGGGTACGGCCGGGGCACATTCCGCCACGCCGGAAATCCTGGTCCAGGAGCAGGCCTTCGAGGCGAACGACAGCCTGCTGCTGCAGGCCGGCGCCTTCCTGCGCGCCGTCCGCACCGGCGGCCAGCCGGTGGTGACCGGCGAGGATGGCCGCATGGCCCTGCACACGGCGGCGGAGATCCGCCGCCAGCTCCAGCAACAGGCCACCGGGAGCCTGGCATGATCCCCATGGTGGACCTGCGCGCCCAGTTCGAGGCACTGCGCCCGGAACTCGAGCCGGCCCTGGCGGCAGCCCTGGAGGACGGTCGCTTCGTATTCGGCCCCCAAGTCCAGGCCTTCGAGGAGGAAGTCGCCGCCTACCTGGGGGTAGCGCACACCATCGGCTGCGGCTCCGGCACCGATGCCCTGTTCCTCGCCCTGCGCGCCGCCGGCATCGGCCCCGGCGACGAGGTCATCACCACCCCCTTCACCTTCATCGCCACCGCCGAGGCCATCTGCCAGGTGGGCGCGCGGCCGGTATTCGTCGACATCGATCCACGCACCTTCAACCTCGACCCGGAGCAGGTCGCCGCGGCGATCGGCCCGGCCACCCGCGCCATCCTGCCCGTGCACCTGTTCGGCCAGCCAGCCCCCATGGACGCCATACTCGCCCTGGCCGCAAACCACGACCTGGTGGTGATCGAGGACTGTGCCCAGTCCTTCGGCGCCCGCCACGATGGCCACCATACCGGCAGCCAGGGCCTGGCCGGCTGCTTCAGCTTCTTTCCCAGCAAGAACCTGGGTTGTTTCGGCGACGGCGGCCTGATCAGCTGCCAGGACGACGACCTGGCCCGCAGACTGCGTTCGCTGCGCAACCATGGCAGCGAGACCCGCTACCACCATGACGAACTCGGCCATAACAGCCGTCTCGACGAGCTGCAGGCGGTGGTGCTGCGTGTCAAGCTGCGGCACATCGAGCACTTCAACGAGCAACGCCGGCGCGTCGCCCGACGCTACCGGGAATGCCTGGCCGACTGCCCGGTGCAATGCCCCGTCGAGGAGCGTGTAGGAGAGCATGTCTACCACCAGTTCACCCTGCTCTGCGACCAGCGCGAGCGCCTGGCCGAGGCCCTGACCCGGGCCGGCATCGCCAGCGCCATCTACTACCCGATACCCCTGCACCGGCAAAAGGCGCTGCACGAACACTGTCGCCATGGCGCACTGCCGGTCAGCGAGGACGTGGCGCGGCACTGCCTGTCGCTGCCCATGTACCCCGAGCTGCGGGATGAACAGGTGGACTACATCACCGGGGTGATCCGTGCCTTTCATGACAACGGCTGACAAACCGGAATCCCCCCGTTTCCGACGCGCATAATTGGTATACTCTTGCCATCATGACGCGCACCCTGACCATTGATGGCAACCAGGCGGCAGCCCTGGTGGCGCACCGGCTCAACGAGGTGATTGCCATCTATCCCATCACGCCGGCCTCGCCCATGGGCGAGTGGGCCGACGAATGGTCCGCGCGCGGCCAGCAGAACCTGTGGGGCACGGTGCCGCGCATCATCGAGATGCAGAGCGAGGGCGGCGCCGCCGGCGCCATCCACGGCGCCCTGCAGGCCGGCGCCCTGGCCACCACCTTCACCGCCTCCCAGGGGCTGCTGCTCATGCTGCCCAATATGTACAAGATCGCCGGCGAGCTGACGCCGACGGTGTTTCATATCGCCGCGCGCTCGCTCGCCTGCCAGGCGCTGTCCATATTCGGCGACCACAGCGACGTGATGGCGGCGCGCATGACCGGCTTCGCCCTGCTCTGCTCCAATTCGCCCCAGGAGGTGATGGACTTCGCCCTGCTGGCCCAGGCCGCCAGCCTGGAGAACCGCCTCCCGGTGCTGCACTTCTTCGACGGCTTCCGCACCTCCCACGAACTGGCGAAGATCACCCCCCTGGAGGACGACGCCCTGCGCGCCATGCTCGACCCGCGCTGGATCGAGGAGCACCGGGCACGCGGCCTGTCCCCGGAACACCCGGTGCTGCGCGGAAGCTCGCAGAACCCCGATGTCTATTTCCAGGCGCGCGAGACCGTCAATCCCTACTACCAGGCCTTCCCCGGCATCCTGCAGGCGGCCATGGACCGCTTCGCAAAACTCACCGGGCGCCAGTACCACCTGTACGAATACCAGGGCCACGCGGAACCGGACCGGCTGCTGGTGCTCATGGGCTCCGGTGCCGAGACCGCGCAGGAGACCCTGGAGTGCCTCAACCGCCAGGGCGCGCGCCTGGGCCTGCTCAAGGTACGCCTGTACCGACCCTTCGACGCCCGGGCGCTGCTCTCCGCCATCCCGCCCAGCGTGCGCGCCATCGCCGTGCTGGACCGCACCAAGGAGCCAGGCGCCGACGGCGAACCCCTGTACAAGGACGTGCTGGGCGCCATCGCCCAGGACCAGCAGGAGGCGCAACCGCGCTTCGCCGCCATGCCGCGCGTCATCGGCGGCCGCTACGGCCTGTCCTCCAAGGAATTCACCCCCGGCATGGTCAAGGCCGTCTACGACGAACTGGCCAGCCCGCAGCCGAAGAACCATTTCACCCTCGGCATCCACGACGATGTGGGCCACACCAGCCTGGACTGGGACGAGGGCTTCCGCACTGATGCCCACGCGGACAGCTTCCAGGCGCTGTTCTACGGCCTGGGCAGCGACGGCACCGTCAGCGCCAACAAGAACAGCATCAAGATCATCGGCGAGACCACGGACCTGCATGCCCAGGGCTATTTCGTCTACGACTCGAAGAAGGCCGGCGCGGTCACCGTCTCGCACCTGCGCTTCGGGCCGAACCCCATCCACTCCACTTACCTGATCGGCGACCATGACGCCGATTTCGTCGCCTGCCACCAGCCGGTGTTCCTGGAGCGCTACCCCATGCTGGACAAGGCGGCGCCCGGCGCCGTGTTCCTGCTCAACTCGCCGGCGGCACCGGAGCAGGTATGGGGCACCCTGCCGCGCGCCATGCAGGAACAGATCCTCGCCAAGGACATCCGGCTCTACAGCATCGACGCCTATGCCGTGGCGGAGCAGGCCGGCATGGGCAAGCGCATCAACACCGTCATGCAGACCTGCTTCTTCGCCATCTCCGGCATCCTGCCGCGCGAGCAGGCCATCGAGGCCATCAAGGAGGCCGTGCGCAAGACCTACGGACGCAAGGGCAGCCGCATCGTGGAGATCAACTTCAAGGCCATCGACGCCAGCCTGGCAGGCCTGCACGAAATCCCGGTACCCAAGGCGGCCGACAGCACCTTCGACATCCCGGCGCCGGTACCGGACACGGCACCCGCCTTCGTGCGCGAGGTCATCGCCGAGATCATCGCCGGTCGCGGCGACCACATCCCCGTCAGCCGCCTGCCCGCCGACGGCAGCTTCCCGCTCGGCACCGCTGCCTATGAAAAACGCAATCTGGCGCTGGAGATTCCCGTGTGGGAGCCGGAGCTGTGCACCCAGTGCGGCAAGTGCCCGCTGGTCTGCCCCCATGCCGCCATCCGCAGCAACATCTACCCCGAGGCGGCGCTGGCCGATGCGCCGGAGGGGTTCAAGTCCCATCCCATGCTGGGCAAGGACTTTCCCCAGGGCCTGCGCATCAGCTACCAGGTGGCGCCGGAGGACTGCACCGGCTGCGGCCTGTGCGTGGACATCTGCCCCATCCGCGACAAGTCCAACGCCAGCCGCAAGGCGCTGAACATGGCGCCACAGCCGCCGCTGCGCGCGCAGGAACGCCGGAACTGGGATTTCTTCCTCAGCCTGCCCAACTACGACCGGCGCCTGGTCAAGACCAACACCCTCAAGGGCTCCATGGCCATGCAGCCGCTGTTCGAGTTCTCCAGTGCCTGCGTCGGCTGCGGCGAGACTCCCTACCTCAAGCTGGCCTCGCAGCTGTTCGGCGACCGCATGCTGGTGGCCAACGCCACCGGCTGTTCCTCCATCTATGGCGGCAACCTGCCCACCACCCCCTGGACGGTGACCCCCGAAGGCCGCGGCCCCGCCTGGAACAATTCCCTGTTCGAGGACAATGCCGAGTTCGGCCTCGGCATCCGCGTCGCCATCGACCAGCAGCGCGCCCAGGCGCGGGAGCTGCTGGAAGCGCTGCGTGACCGGCTCGACGGCGAACTGGTCGATGGCATCCTGCAGGCGGTGGAAAGCGACGAGGCCGGCATCCACGAACAGCGCGAGCGCGTCGCCCGGCTGCGCGATGCCCTCAAGGAACTGGACGATCCCCGCGCGCGGCAGCTCGGGCCGCTGGCGGAGAACCTGTGCCGCAAGAGCGTATGGATCGTCGGCGGCGACGGTTGGGCCTACGACATCGGCTACGGCGGCCTGGACCACGTGCTGGCCTCGGGCGCCGACGTGAACCTACTGGTACTGGACACGGAGGTCTACTCCAACACCGGCGGCCAGACCTCCAAGGCCACGCCCCTGGGCGCCGTGGCCAAGTTCTCCTCCGGCGGCAAGCCCACCGGCAAGAAGGACCTGGCCCTGCTGGCCATGAACTACGGCCACGTGTACGTGGCCCACGTGGCCTACGGCGCCAAGGACGTGCAGACCCTGCGCGCCTTCCTGGAGGCCGAGTCCCACCCCGGTCCCTCGCTCATCATCGCCTACTCGCCCTGCATTGCCCATGGCGTGGACCTGTCCCACAACCACCAGCAGCAGGAACGGGCGGTGAAGAGCGGCCACTGGCCGCTGTTCCGCTATGACCCCCGGCGTCTGGAAAGCGGCCGCAACCCGCTGCAACTGGATTCCGCAGAACCGTCCATCCCCTACCGGGAATTCGTCGAGAGCGAGACCCGCTTCAGCATGCTGTGGCAGACCCACCCGGAAGCGGCCGAGGCCTTCCTGGAGCAGGCCCAGCGCGAGGTACGGGAACGCTATCGCCACTACCAGCAACTGGCGGGACTGGACTGGAGTGAACCCAAGGCGGTCGTCGCGGACAGTGAGGAAACCCATGATTGAACCTGCCGGCTCGCGTGTCATCACGTGTAGGAGCGGCCTCTGGCCGCGAAGGATTTGGCGCATGCCCGTTCGCGGCCCGAGGCCGCTCCTACAGGAACCTGCGTCTATGGATGCAACCATCGCCGGACTCACCTGACATTGGAGCACGCACCATGGCGGATCTGAGCACGGAATACCTCGGCCTGCGGCTGGCCAACCCGCTGGTGCCCTCGGCATCGCCGCTGAGCCGCGACCTCGACACTGCCAAGCGCCTGCGCGATGCGGGCGCGCCGGCACTGGTGATGTATTCCCTGTTCGAGGAAAAGATCGAGCAGGAAGAGCAGCAGCTGGCGCGGTTTCTGCACCAACAGGCCATCGGCCATGCCGAGGCCGACAGCTTCTATCCCGTGCCCGCCGAGTATCACAGCTACCTGGACAGCTACCTGAAGCAGCTGCGGCGGCTCAAGGAGCTGGAGATCCCCATCATTGCCAGCCTCAACGGCACCACCCTGGGCGGCTGGGTCGAATACGGCAAGCTGCTGGAGGATGCCGGCGCCGACGCCCTGGAGCTCAATGTCTATTACATCGCCGCCAACCTGGCCGAATCCAGCGCGGAGGTGGAACAACGCTATCTCGAGATCCTGCTGCAGCTGCGTGAACAGGTATCCCTGCCCATCACCATGAAGCTGTCTTCCCAGTTCAGCTCACCGCTGCATTTCGCCCGGCGCCTGGAACAGGCGGGTGCCGCCGGAGTGGCCCTGTTCAACCGTTTCTACCTGCCCGACATCGACCTGGAAACCCTGAAGGTCACGCCCACCCTCAGCCTGTCGCGCTCCCAGGAGGCCCTGCTGCGGGTGCGCTGGACCGCGCTGCTGCACGGCCGCGTGAACCTGTCCCTGGCGGTCACCGGCGGTTTCCATACCGCCGGGGACATGCTCAAGGCCCTGCTGGCCGGCGCCGATGTCACCCACCTGTGCAGCGCCCTGCTGGAACGGGGGCCACAGTACCTGGCACAGGTGCTGGAGGACATGCAGCGCTGGCTGGATGAACACGAATACGAATCGGTACGCCAGCTCAAGGGCAGCCTGAGCCAGCAGCATGCCATCGACCCCGCCGCCTACGAGCGGGTCAACTACCTCAGCGTGCTGGACAACTACACGCCGCCAGCGGGGGTGCTGCGCTGATGCCCCTCAGCCCGGAGCAGCAGCAGGCCGTGCGCGAAAGCACCGCGGCCCGCATCGCCGAGGCGGCACGCCTGTATGGCCGCGACTTCGCGCCCATCCCGGTACGGTTCGACCTGCGCGGTAGCAGTGCCGGCCAGTTCCGCTACCGCCGCATCGGCCGAAGGCACGAATACCTCATCCGCTACAATCCCTGGGTATTCGCCGCCGACCTGGCCCACCACCGGCTCGACACGGTGGCCCACGAGGTGGCCCACTACATCGTGCACCTCCTGCACCCGGGCGCCAAGCCCCACGGCCAGGAGTGGAAGGTGCTGATGCGCCGTTTCGGCGCCACGCCCAGGGCCTGTTCGCCCTATGACCTGACCGGTGTGCCGCTGCGCCGGCAGCAGCGCCACCCCTACCGCTGCGCCTGCCCCGACCGGCTCCACACGCTCAGCACCACCCGTCACCGGCGCATCCTGCAGGGGACCCGCTACCTGTGCCGCCAGTGCGGCAAGGGGCTCATCCAGCGCCCGGGCTCACCGGAGCAGCCATGAAGATCCTGCTCGGGCTGCTCGGCCTCCTCCTGCTCGCCCTGGTGGCGCTCTTCTGGACGAAGAGCGGCGAGGATTTCCCGCCACGGGCGGTGCAGGGCCTGCCCTGGCAGATCGAGGTGCTGGAGGATGGCAACAGCCGGGTGTTCGGCCTCACCCTGGGACGCGACACCCTGGGCGATGCCCTGGCGCGGCTGGGCCCCGACATGGAACTGGCCATCATCGTTGCCGGCGATGGCCCCGCCTCCCTGGAGATGTACTACAGCCGCCACGTGGCCGGGGTACTGACGGGGAAACTGGTGCTGACGGGGGAACTGGAGGCCGCCACCCTGGCGGGCATGCGCGAGCGTTCCGGCCTGCCCCGCTACATGGACAGCGGCGCGCGCAAGTTCCACCTGCGCGCGGAGGACCTGCCGCGGGCCCACGCCGCACCGGTGCAGAGTATCACCTTCATCCCCGACGCCCGCCTGGACGAGGCGATCGCCATCCAGCGCTTCGGGCCGCCCGCCGAGACCGTGCGGCGCGACGAACAAACGCTGCACCTGCTCTACCCCCACCTGGGTCTGGACCTGATGCTCAACGAGGGCTACCGGGATGTGCTGCAGTACGTGGCACCGCGGGATTTCGCGCGCCTGCAGGCCCCCTTGATGGAAGGATCCAGCCCGGACGGCAACCCGTAGGAGCGGCCTGCGACCGCGAACTGACAGGCCCTAGATGCTTCCCGGTGACACCAGCGGCCGGCTCAGGATCATGAAGGCGTAGGGTTCCAGCTCCAGGGCATGGGTGGCGACGATGGTGCGGCCGGCCACCAGGTCCACCACGCTCTTGCGCAGGCCCAGCATGCGCAGGCGGCGTCCCTCCAGGGTCTGCGGCCGCTCGGAGAAATTGGCCAGCACCAGCACGCTGTGATCACCATTGGTACGGAAGTACCCGAACACATGGTCGTTGCCCGTGGCGACGATCTCGGTATCGCCCCGGTCGAAGGCCGGGTTCTGCTGGCGCAACCGGATCAGCCGTAACAGCCCCTGGTGAATGCGGCCCGGCACCGTTTCGGCATCGCGGCGCTGCTCGGCACGGTCCCAGTCGAAACGGGCGCGGTGCAGCCAGCGGGTATCCCCGATCTTGTCGGTATCCTGCTCGTAGCCATGGTCGTTCAGCATGCCGATCTCGTCACCGAGATACAGCAGCGGGATGCCGCCCATGGTCAGGATCACGCCATGCAGCAGGTGGATACGTCGGACGGACAGCTCGATTTCCTGCTCATCCCCCTCCTCCAATGCCCGCTCGAGACCCGCCAGGGAGGCACAACTGCCGGAGATGCGCGCCTCGCCCGTGGCCTTGTCCTCCTGGAAAGGCAGGCCGCGGGCGAAACCGCCGGGAAAACGGCCGGTGTAGAACTCGGTGAGAAAGCGCCGGTGAGCGACGGGATCCAGGCCCAGTTCGCTCACGTCGTCATTGGAGAAGGCAAACCCGATGTCATCGTGACAGCGCACATAGTTTACCCAGGAACAGCCCGCCGGGATGGCGAAGCGTTTTTCCATGGCATGCCGGAGAATGCGCACCTTGCGGGTGGCCAGTGAATTCCACAGCAGCGCCATCAGCTGTGGATTGTAGGACAGCTGGCATTCTTCCTCGCTGATGTACTTGCGCACCTCGTCGGGATGCACGATGGCCTCGGACTTGAACAGCATGGCCGGCGCCGCGATGCGCACCAGGGCATTGAAGGCCTGGAGGATGATATGAGCCTCGGGCAGGTTCTGGCTGCCGGTCCCCAGGCGTTTCCAGATGAAGGCCACCGCGTCCATGCGCAGGATCTCCACGCCCTGGTTGGCGAGGAACAGCATCTCCTCCAGCATGCGGTTGAACACCACCGGGTTCTCGTAGTTCAGGTCCCACTGGTAATTATGAAAGCTGGTCCACACCCATTTCTTCAGGCGGTTGCGGTAGGTAAAGGAACCGGGATGCTCGTCCGGGAATACCGGTACCAGGGTGCGCTCGTAGGCATCGGGTTGGCTGCGATCGGGAAACATGCGGTAGTAGGCCTGGTATTCCGCATCCCCCGCCAGGGCCCGGCGCGCCCAGTCATGCTCATCCGAGGTGTGGTTGAAGACGAAATCGAGGCACAGGGATATGCCGTGATGGCGCAGCTCCGAGGTCAGTTCCTCGAGTTCCGCCATGGTGCCGAGCCGGGGATTCAGCTCGCGATAGCTGGAAACGGCATAGCCACCGTCGTTGTCTCCTTCCGGCACCTGGTAGAGCGGCATCAGGTGCAGGTAGTTCACCCCCAGCTCCAGCAGGTAGGGGATGCGCTCACGCAGACCCTGCAGATCCTCCGCGTAACGGTCCACGTAGCACATGGCGCCCAGCATGCGCTGGGACTGGTGCCAGTGGGGATCGGTCTCGCGCAGGGCATCGAGCGCCTTCAGCTCCGCGGGGCGTGCATGCCAGGCCTCGGTGGCCGAACCCAGGATACTGTCCAGGTGATAGAAGAAATCGTACTGGCGGCCGTACAGCTGGTACAGGCAGGCGAACAGGCGCGGGAAATGCTCGCGCAGGCGCTGCAGGTAGCCCTGCCATTCATCGGGCTCCACCTGCGTGGCGAAACGTGCCTCCAGGCGCGGCAGCAGCCGCTTCAGCGAGGCGGTGGCCTGTTGTCGATACCAATCGGTCTCGTTGGTCGGAAACATACTGGGGATTACAGGCCGATCGCGGCCCGTTCCTGGCTTCAGAGCGCCTCGACAGAGTACCGCATCCACAGGTGGTGTTCACCACCGGGGCCGATTTTCACCACATCCTCCGCGGCATTGGCGCTCTCCACACACAGCATGTGCAGGTAGCCATCGGGGCCGAGGTCGCCCATCTTCTCCGCCTTCTCGATCCAGGGATTCCATACCACGGTGGAGTGACTGCCGCGCTTGTGGATGCGGATGCGGCGCTGCAGGCCCAGGTCATGGATCAGGCAGTCACTGCCATGGTCGAGGTAGATACGATCCAGCTCGCCAGCGAAGCGCACCGGACCCTGCTGGCGCTTGCGCGTACCGCCATCCACCTTGTCGATGTACTCCAGGTCCTCCAGGCCCTGCACACTCACCTCGCGGATGTCGCGCACCCGGAAATAGGTATGCAGCGCCTCGCCGATGGTGATGGCCGTGGAGCTGGTATTGCGGGTCAGCAGGTCAAGCTCCAGGGTGGTGCCGATGCGGATATACAGCTCCAGCTCGCTGGCCGCCGGCCACTGGGCACGGGTGGCATCGCTGTGCAGGAGACGCAGCCCCACCGAGGTGCTGCCATCCGCGTTGGCATTGGTCTCGAACACCTCCCAGGGCACGGTACGGGCGAAGCCATGGGCGGGGAAGCCGGCCTCGCGTTCGTGGGGTCCGAACCAGGGCCAGCAGACAGGCGCACCACCGCGCACGGACTTGCCCGCGGCGAACTTCGCCTCCGGCGACAGCCAGATCACCGGGTCCTCGCCACTCGGCACCCATTGCAGCAGGTGCGCACCCTGCAGGGCGATGACGGCGCTGGCCTGTTCGTTGAACACCTCCACCACCGGCAGGCCACCCGGACCCTCCCTGAAGATCAGGATATCAGCCAGGCCGAAGCGCTTGTTGAGGGTATCCAGGTTGTAGGGGTGCATGTGCTCTCCTTGTTTAGAACTGCCGGGTACGCAGCATGACCAGGGTGCAGGCATGCAGGGACTCGATGTGGTGTGCCCGCAGCGCATCTTCCAGCTCTTCCGACTCGCTGCCCGGATTGAAGATGACCCGCGCCGGGTTCAAGTGGACAATGTCCGGGATCAGCGGCTGGCTGCGTGCCGCGCCCACGTACAGGGTGAGGGTGTGCACCGGTTCCTGGATCAGGCGCAGGCTGGATACCACCTCAAGGCCTTCGATGCGCGCCAGTTTCGGATGCACGGGGATCACGGCGTACCCCAGTTCCATCAACAGGCGCTGGGCCTGGTTGGCATAGCGGGCCGGCTTGTTGCTGGCACCCAGCACCACCACCCGGTGTTCGGACGGAGTAGCGGGCAGATCGTGGCGGACGCCTTGCGTGCGCATCAGGGCAGGGTGATGACGCGGATGCGGTCGGTACGCCCGGTCTCCTGGCTGGAGCCGGAGGTGGCGATGACCACGTCCCCGGCGCGCAGGTAGCCCAGTTCGCGGCCGCGCTCGATGCCGAATTCGATCTTGGCGGCATCCACCGGTTCGCCGGGATAGAGCATGGGCAGCACCCCCCAGTTCAGGCACAGGCGGCGCGCCACACAGGGCGAAGCCGTGATGGCCAGGATGGGGCAGTCGGGCCGGTGCTTGGAGACCAGGCGCGAGGTGAGGCCCGACTCGGTGAGGCTGAAGATGGCCGCGGCCTTGAGCTGCGCCGCCATGGCCACCGCCGCCTGGCCCACCGCCTCGGTCACCACGTTCGAGGGGCTGGGCTGCATCTTCTGCAGGTAGCCGTATTCCTTCAGGTGGGTCTCGGCGCGCTGGGCCAGCACGGCCATGGTGCGCACCGATTCCACCGGGTACTTGCCCACTGCCGTCTCGCCCGACAGCATGACCGCCGAGGTGCCGTCGAGGATGGCATTGGCCACGTCGCTGGCCTCGGCACGGGTCGGCTTGGGATTCCACTCCATGGAAGCCAGCATCTGGGTGGCGGTGATCACCGGTTTGCCCTTCATCACCGTCATGCGGATCATCTTCTTCTGGGTGCCCGGCACGTCGGCCAGCGGCAGTTCCACGCCCAGGTCGCCGCGCGCCACCATGAGGCCGTCGGCAGCCTCGATGATCTCCTCCAGGTTGGCCACGCCCGCCTTGTTCTCGATCTTGGCGATGATGGGGATATTGATTTCATGCTCCGCCAGGATGGCGCGCATGCCCTCGATATCCGCCGCATTCTGCACGAAGGAGGCGGCGATATAATCCACGTCGTGTTCGCGGGCGAAATTCATCTCCCGCACCACGTCGTCCCGGCTCTCGGGACCCACGGCACTCAGCGCCAGTACCGTGTCCGGAAGGTTGACGCTCTTGCTGTTGCTTAGCCGGCCGCCATGGATGATCCGGCAATGAATGGCATCCTCCTCCACGGCTTCCACCTTCATCTCGATGGCGCCATCATCGATGAGAATGGGGATTCCGGTTGTCACCTCGCGGGCCAGCTTGAGGTAGGAAACCGATACGCCCTCGGTATTGCCCAGGCAGGGTTTGGTGTACAGGGTGAAGCGGTTGCCCGGCTCCAGCAATACCGAGGGCTCCGCCAGCCGGCCGGTACGGATCTCGATGCCGCGGGTATCGACCATGATGGCCAGGGGCAGGTCCAGGCGCTGTGCGGCGGCGCGCAGGCGCTGCACCCGTTCGCCCTGTTCCTCGAAGCTGCCATGGGAAAGGTTGATGCGGGCGACATTCATCCCCGCCCGCAGCATGGCCTCGAGCGTATCAGGGGAATCACAGGCCGGGCCGATGGTGGCGACGATCTTGGTCTTGCGGATACTGGATGATGGCATGATGGTCCTGTGGCTGGGTCGGGAACCGGCAGAACGGCGGTTCCGGTGTGCATGCCTTGCATTCTACCCGATTCCGGCCCGCGCGGCAGGCGGATCGCAGGACATAAAAAACCCGCGCCACCATCGGCAGCGCGGGTCTTCCCTGGACATGCCCGCCAGCGGCGGGCGTGATCCGCGACTTACCAGCCCAGTTCCCCGTACACGATCCCGGACTCCCCGCTGGAGTCCTTCTTGTCCTTCTTGCGGATGACGACCGCATCCTGCACGGTCGCATCGCGCAGTGTGCTCATGATCTCGTCATAGCTGGCGAAGGTCCAGGAGGGGGTCTGCTCCGCTGCGTTTGCATTGGCGGACAGCAGGGCGACAAGTGCGGATACCAACAGTGCCTTCTTCATAACGTCTACTCCTGCGCGGTTGCGCTTTCGTTTCACGTAGCGACGGGCCGCCGGTCGTGCCCCTGGGGGGGGTGTGTTACCCGTCATCCCGAACTAACTGTCAGTATATTATTATTTTCTAATATATCAAGCCCGCCGAATGGGCACTGTATCTCGCTGATATTCGGGTATTTACTCAGGAGCCAGGCATTATGGCTACCATTGAGTCCCGCTTTCGTGGGAATGACGGGATACCTGATGTTGCAGCCAACCTTCCGGACGGCTGTGTAAGTGGAAATCAGCCCAGGCTCTCCACCCGGAAGCGCCCCGCCTCCCCACCCAACTCTTCCGCCAGCCAGGGCAGGCACTGCTCCATCTCCTGGCGCAGGGTCCAGGGGGGATTGACCACCAGCAGGCCGCTGGCGGTCATGCCATGGCCGCGCCGGTCCGGTGCCACACCCAGTTCGTAGCGTTCCACGCGCGGGATGCCGGTGGCGCGCAGCGCCCGTTCCATCTGCTCGATACGCGCGCGTTCCACCACCGGGTACCAGAGGACGTAGATCCCGGTGGCAAAGCGCCTGTGGGCCTGGTGGAGGGTTTCGATGGCCTGGCGGTAATCGCTCTTCAGCTCGAAGGGTGGATCCAGCAGCACCAGTCCACGCCGCTCCGGTGGCGGCAGGGCGGCGATGCAGCCCTGGTAGCCATCGGCACAGACCACCTTGACGCGCCGGTCTCCTTCGAACTGTTCGCGCAGCGCCTGGCAATCGGCGGGATGCAGCTCATGGAGCAGCAGCCGGTCCACGGGGCGCAGCAACTGGCGCGCCAGCCAGGGGGAGCCCGGGTACTGAAGCAGGCTGCCCTCCGGGTTGAAACGCCGCACCAGTTCCACATAGGCGGCCAGCGGCGCGGGCAGGTCGGTCCGCGCCCACAGGCGACCGATGCCGGTCTCGTACTCGCGGTTCTTCTGCGCCTGCGCCGACCGCAGGGCATAGCCGCCGGCCCCGGCATGGGTATCGAGGTAGCACAGTGGCTTGTCCTTGCGCGTCAGGTACTCGAGGATACGGCAGAGCACCAGGTGCTTGAGCACGTCGGCATGGTTGCCGGCGTGGAAGGAATGGCGATAGCTCAGCATGGCGGGACGCGGGTCCGCAGGAACAGGGATCAGTCGCGCAGGGCCAGGGTATCCAGCACCGCCTCGACCAGGTCCTCTTCCTCCCCTTCGTCCTCCAGGGCGCAGGCATAGGTGATGAACAGCATCCGGTCCTCGGCCTTCAGGTACCACTCGCACCAGTATTCACCCTCGGTATCGTAGCGCAGCATGAAGCCGTCGAAATCACCCAGCGCCACCGCTTCCGCCTCGGCACCGGCCTCCAGGTGGTCGGAGGCCAGTTCGCGTAGGTCGTCGTCGGTGATCATGTCGGCCTGGCGGGTGGCGCTGATCTGCAGGGTACCAGGGCCCTCGGGATGGTAGAGGCTTACGGAATCCTCGTCGGCCTCCACCTCCCAGTCGTCGGGCAGGGTGATCTCCCAGAGTTGGTCGTGGTGCTGTTTCATGGTGTACGGGGCCTGCCGGAGTGAAGATGTCCGGCGCAGTATAGCAGGCCTTCCGCCGGGCTGAAGCCGGAGCAGTCGCGTGACAAGTCGTCCGTATACGGGCATCACCTGATTGCGCGTGCGATCCCATAGGAGCGGCGCGAGCCGCGATAGGAAGGACGACCAATCATCGCGGCTTGCGCCGCTCCTACAGGTGCCAGCCCGACCTCCTGCAGGAGCGGCCTTGGCCGCGAGCTGGCGCAGGGTGGCCCGACCCGGGGATTTCAGCCAGACAGGCTGCCGGTGTTTTCCCGGTACTCGCGGATCACCTGCAGGAACGCGCTGCCATAGCGCTGCAGCTTGGTCTCCCCCACTCCGCTGATGGCCAGCAGGGAATCCTCGTCACGGGGCTGGGTGGCCGCCATCTGCACCAGGGTGGCGTCACCGAACACCACATAGGGAGGCACGCCCTGTTCCGCAGCGAGGCGCTTGCGCAGGGTGCGCAGGACCTCGAACAGGGCCTCGTCATGGGGGCCGGCCGCAGCGGCCTTGCTGCGCACCGCCCGGGCGGCGCGTTCCTTGACCCGGGGCCGGGCCAGCTGCAACTCCAGCTCGCCGCGCAGCAGGGGGCGTGCCGCCGGGGTGAGCTTGAGCACCGAGTACTGGGCGATATCCTGCACCAGGTAGCCATGGTGGATGAGCTGGCGCAGGATGCTGCCCCATTCGTCCTCGCTGTGATCGGCACCGATACCATAGGTCGACAAGCGATCATGGCCGAGGCCGCGGATGCGTTCGGTGTTCATCCCGCGCAACACATCGATCACATGCTTCATGCCGAAGCGCTGGCCCACGCGATAGACACAGGAGAGGGCCATGCGTGCCGCCTCGGTGGCATCGAACCTCTCCGGGGGATCGAGACAGACATCGCAGTTGCCGCAATCCTGCTCCAGCGGCTGGCCGAAATAATGGAGCAACACCCGGCGTCGGCAGGTCAGGGATTCGGCGCAGCCCACCATGGCGTTGAGCTTGTGGATCTCCACCCGTTGCTGGTCAGGATTCTGGTTGCCCTCGATCAGGCGCCGGGCCGTCACCACGTCCTGGGCCCCGTACAGCAGCAGCGCCTCGGCGGGCAGACCGTCGCGCCCCGCGCGCCCCGTCTCCTGGTAATAGCCCTCGATATTGCGTGGCAGGTCGTAGTGCACCACGAAGCGCACATTGGGCTTGTCGATACCCATGCCGAAGGCCACGGTGGCTACCACCACCTGCAACTCGTCGCGCAGGAAGGCCTCCTGTACCTGGCGCCGGTGGTCCACGGCCAGGCCGGCATGGTAGATGCCGGCGCGCACGCCCTGCGCCTCGAGTTTGGCACCGATCTCCTCCACCCGCTTGCGGCTCAACGCATAGACGATGCCGGCATCCCGATCGCGGCCGGCCAGGAACTTCAGCAACTGGTCGAAGGGCTTGTGCTTCTCCAACACGGTGTAGCGGATATTGGGTCGATCGAAGCTGGCCACATGGCAGGCAACCTCCTGCAGGTGCAGGCAACGCTGAATATCCTGGCGCGTCTGGGGATCGGCGGTGGCGGTGAGGGCGATGAGGGGGATGTACGGGAAGCGTTCCCGCAGGGTGCCGAGCTGCACGTACTCGGGCCGGAAATCGTGCCCCCACTGGGAAACACAGTGTGCCTCGTCGATGGCAAACAGCGCGATATCGATCTCCCCGAGCCGCGCCAGGAAGCTCTCGCTCATCAGGCGTTCGGGCGCGATGTACAGCAGGTCCAGTTCGCCGGCGTGCAGTTGCGCCAGTACCCGGCGCGCCTCCTCAGCGGACTGGGTGGAATTGTAGAAGGCTGCCGCCACCCCGTTGGCCTGCAGGCTGTCCACCTGGTCCTTCATGAGGGCGATGAGGGGGGACACCACGATGGCGGTGCCGGGACGCAGCAGGGCTGGGATCTGGTAGCACAGCGACTTGCCACCACCGGTGGGCATGAGTACGAAGGCGGAGTCACCGCGCACCAGGCCTTCGATGATCTCCTGCTGCGGAGGCCGGAACGCGGAGTAACCGAAGACCCGTTGCAGGGCGAGCAGTGCTGGCGTGGTTTCCTGCATTACCGCATCAGGGCAGCTTGCGCGGCAGCCAGAGGATGAGCACTGCGCAGAGAATCACCAGCACCACCAGGAACCACTTGAAGCGCTGGATGGCGTTCGGCCCCCAGCCGGATCCGGTGCGGGCCAGGGCGGCGCCGCAGTGGGCGCAGTGCTCCACGTCCGCCGGGGTCTCCCGGCCGCAGGAGGGACATCGGGTCAGGTTCATGCGGGCTCCTCTGCATCGATTCACTACCCGTCATGGCGAGCGAAGCGAAGCAATGACGGGACGACTAGAAAGAATACACCAGCGTGGCCGCCGTTTGCGTATCGGTCTTCTTCACGCCCGGCGGCACATCGGAGACGTTCTCCACCGTGTAGGAGAGCTTCATGGACAGGTTACCGACAATGCTGGCCTGCAAGGCCGTCACCGACTTGGTGATGGTGGCATCCTCGCCGATGTCGAAGGCCAGGTCCTGGGTGAAACGCGACTGCTCGGTGATCTGCCAGGCATACCGGCCCGCCAGGCGGATGATCACCTCGTTCTCGCTGTCGCCGTTGTCCAGCTTGCTCTGCCGGGCGCCGGGGCCGGCTTCCAGGTCCAGGGTCATGTCGTCACGATGGATCACCCGGCGACCGTAACCGATGGTCTCGCTGATGCGGTAGTCATAGCCGCTGAACTTGTCGGTCTCGTAGTGGATGCGGCCGAAGATATAATCGAACTCGGCGAACTTGTAGTCGGTCTGCCAGGTGGCGGCATAACGTTCCGCGGTGGTGACATCGTTGTCGGAGGCATTCAGGGCCTCCAGCATGGCGCTGTGCCGCCACATGTCACGCTCATTGATCAACCCCAGGCGAGCCTTGAGGTTGGTGGTATCGGTATTGCCGGAGGTGGAGACATAGCCGAACTCGCCCTCCCCTTTCCAGTCACTGCCCATGAACTCGATGGCCGCGGCGTTGGTGGAAAAGACGCCGGCACAGGCCAGCACCCAGATATTCTTCTTCATCGTCTCGCTCCCTGGAACCTGTTAGCCCAATCATTGCAAAACCCTGGCGGTAGGAGCGGCGCGAGCCGCGACAGGAAGAACGACCAATCATCGCGGCTCGTGCCGCTCCTACAGGTTGCGTGCCCGATCGCACTGCCGGTGAATACCGGCCACGGCACCTGCACAGGGCCGCCCGGCGGCCAATACCCGGCCGTGCGGGGGATGCCACGTGTTTTTAATGCAACTGGCGGGTAATGTGAAGCCCGGGGCTCGCGGACGAAACCCGGGCTTCGCTGATAGACCCTGCGTTAGGACGGCTATTTTACCGCATTTCCACCGAACAGCGCTGGAATCTCCTGATCATGCCCGCGACGCGGCGCCCGGTTGCCATCGACCTCGCGGCGCGGTTCACGGCGCGGTGCCTGGCTGCGATTGCCGTCCGCCTCGCCGCGACGACTACCCGCGGGACGGTTGCCATCCGCGCGGCGCGGTGCGGCCGCCCCCGTGCCGCGACGCGGGCCCGAGGCCGCCGCGCCACTGTGGCGTGGTGCAGACCCGTTACCGGGGCTGCGCCGTGCGTCCCCATCCCGTGACCGGCCCTGGCCCTGGCCCTGCCCCTGGGGGCGGCGCCTGGCCGGGGCGGCATTGCGCGCTTCGGAGGCACGACCACCGGCGCGACCATTACGGCCGTTGGGGATCGGTTCCGGCTTGATGCGCGGGTCGGGCATGTAGCCATCCACCACCACCTTGGGGATGTCGCGCTTGATCAGCCGCTCGATGTCGCGCAGCAGCTTGTCCTCGTCCACGCACACCAGCGACAGGGCCTCGCCCTCGTTGCCGGCGCGACCGGTGCGGCCGATGCGATGCACATAGTCCTCCGCCACGTTGGGCAGCTCGAAGTTCACCACGTGGGGCAGCTGGTCGATGTCCAGGCCACGGGCGGCGATGTCGGTGGCCACCAGCACGCGCACGTTGCCGGCCTTGAAGTCGGCCAGCGCCTTGGTGCGCGCACCCTGGCTCTTGTTGCCATGGATGGCGGCGGCGGTGATGCCGTCCTTGCCCAGCTGTTCCGCCAGGCGGTTGGCGCCGTGCTTGGTACGGGTGAACACCAGCACCTGGCGCCAGTTGTTCGTGCCGATCAGGTGGGAGAGCAGTTCACGCTTGCGCTCCCGGTCGACGGGATGCACCACCTGCGACACCAGTTCGGTGGCGGTGTTGCGGCGCGCCACTTCGATGAGTGCCGGATTGTTGAGCAGGCCGTCGGACAGTTGCTTGATCTCGTCGGAGAAGGTGGCGGAGAACAGCAGGTTCTGCCGGCCCCTGGGCAGCAGCGCGAGGATCTTGCGGATGTCGCGGATGAAGCCCATGTCCAGCATGCGGTCGGCCTCGTCCAGCACCAGGATCTCCACCCGGGACAGGTCGAGGGTCTTCTGGCCGATGTGATCCAGCAGCCGGCCCGGGGTCGCCACCAGCACGTCGACACCCTTGCGCAGCTTGCTGATCTGGGGGTTGATGCTGACACCGCCGAAGATCACCGTGGAGGTGAGGGACAGGTGCTTGCCATAGGTGACCACGCTCTCCTCCACCTGGGCCGCCAGTTCGCGGGTCGGGGTGAGGATCAGGGCGCGGATGGGCTTGCGGCCGCCGGCCGGCGCCGTGGTGCTCAGGCGCTGCAGCAGCGGCAGGGTGAAGCCGGCGGTCTTGCCGGTGCCGGTCTGGGCGCCGGCCAGGATGTCACGCCCCTCGAGGATGACGGGAATGGCCTGACGCTGGATGGGGGTGGGTTCGTTGTAGCCCTGATCGGACACAGCACGGAGTAATTCGGCACGCAGGCCGAGGGAATCGAATGACATATTGGGGTATAGCTCCTGAGCGGCCTGACAAGGCATGGCCTTGGTTCGGTCCAGGCGGATCGTGTTGTTCGAGGTTGTACCGGAAGGGTGACCGCGAGGGTTGGCGCAGACCGAAGTGCGCCGGAACCGGCACTATACCAGAAAGCCTGGCCGGGCACAGGGATATTTTCCACCAACTGCCAGGGATCAAGGTGCATTCAGCCCGGCGGAGGCGGACGGGGCTGTTCGCGGGCAGAGCCCGCTCCTACAAAGGGTGACAGGGGCCATGTAGGAGCGGCCTTCGGCCGCGAACGGCCCGGTGGAGGCGGCCAGGGCTGTTCGCGGACAGAGCCCGCTCCTACAGAGGGTGACAGGGGCCATGTAGGAGCGGCCTTCGGCCGCGAACGGTCCGG